>Ga0116227_10003787_pt1 | contig 33321 bp, 29 predicted proteins | sample S1TSphgellanicum_FD_89693 | JGI IMG/M metagenome (GOLD analysis project Ga0116227, IMG submission 89693) | Host-associated microbial communities from peat moss isolated from Minnesota, USA - S1T2_Fb - Sphagnum magellanicum MG | ecosystem: Host-associated > Plants > Peat moss > Unclassified... | reverse complement strand
CCAAATGTTAAATTATTTTTATTGTTTTTTAATTATTTTTTATTATATGTTTTTTTGTTTTTTTTTTTTTTTTTTTTTTTTTTTTTTTTATATTAAAATAAAAAATCAATTTTTTTTTTTTTTTTTTTTTTTTTCATTTGTTTAAATATTTTGACAAATATGTAGGTTTTAAATGTAGGTTTTTCTATTCTCTATTTAAAAATAAATAAAACCCATGTCGCTTAAAACATGCCTATACAAGTATAAATGGTTTGTTATTATATGGCTTGGGCTATATAGTAATAATGTGATGCATAAATCTTAATCAAATTATCAAAACACATATCAAAATAATTTTTAATCATTAAAAAAAATACATAAGAAGAACATTGAAGAGAAAAATAAATCTTTCCTTTTTTGGTTCACTAAATCTTTCAATTGATTCTTTTCACATAGTGCACACATAATGAACATCACTTGTTATGCAACACTTAAAAGAGTGCAAATCACAATGAAGGAGAAAAAAATGTGTGCATGCTCAAACATAAAAAACTCATTATTAAAAATGCTCTATCAAAAATCATGATTTATGTGAGGAAAACACAATTTTAATATCTCAATTCTATGATCAACCTTCATTCTTGTTCTTTGTTTGAAACACATAATTTTTAGTGGATCATTACTAAACTCATAATTTGTTTTCACATTTTCTCCCTCTTGCCCTTTATGGATATAATTCCCACATAATATTTACATAATTGCAAGAAATCACACAAATTCATAAAATTTATGATCTATGAAATGAAAAAGAAAGAAATAAGAGATTGAATTCGATCCCTAGTATCAAAATAATTCCATCATGATTGTTTCCACATGTTAAATACAAAGGCATATCTCCATTCACAATTGACATCTACTCCTTTGCTAACAAACCTTGAACAATGTCAACACATCCACATAAAGCCTAATTAAACAACACATGTTCATGTGTCAATAACATGTCATGTTGAAATAAAAAAAAATTTACCAAAATATAATAATGATATCATGTGATTTGTAAAATGTAATAAATCCATTTTATTTGCACAAAGACAAGGAAAAGACAAATTCTCTAATGTGAAACACTAATTCATTCCTATATGAAGTTGAAACATGCAATCAACTCATCAATTGATGAAAAATATTGGATGACATTGCATGCAGCTTGAATGGAATACATTGGATAAAACTGAGGTTTGAATGGCGGTTACAACGGTCATAAAATTGTTCATATTTAAGTTTAATGGGTGCAACTTCATGGTTAGCAAATTCATTCATAAGTTCTCAATTTCACTTAAATCCTCCTATCACAAAATACATAATAATACTTGATTTTGAAATTCATTCACAACAAACAAATTTTATCCCTTATGAATGTTTAATTTTATTTAAGAAGGTTCCTTGCACGTTGGGAAACTTTGAAAGTTGTAAGGAACTTTGCACCGTCCCATCCCCCTTGCACATGTTACCTTTAATCTAATTAACATCATCCATGTTTCATGTTTCATGACTATGTTATATTTCACTAGCAATGTGCACACCTTGCATTCTTAATATTCTTATTAATGTTTTTGTGCATGTTCAAACTTTAGAATCATAGTGGGCTACCTTTGATTAAAATGTTTTTTTAGTATGGCTATTTAAAACCCTTTTAAACTAGTTTAACAAAATCAATTTAACGTATTCCATTACTCGGATTGATTTTATTGGAGAAGATTGAGTGAGGGAGATTGACAAAAAAAACTAGTCACAAAAGTTTTAACTTGCATCTATAATCCTTCTAAAGTCTAATTTATATTGGACGGGTTGTGTTGAGTTGTTCAAAGCCTCTCGATTATGTCACATATTGTTAAAGTGGGTCAAGGAGCCATGTCCTCTTGTGGATCTAGGAAGCTTCTCGTCTCCATGTGCCAAAGCCCTTTTGTAGCTGCATTTTGTGTCATCACTTTCTTTACCCCTACTTCTCTTAATTTTTATTTTTGCAAAATGGGTTATAGAAAACAGAACTCACAAGCTTATGACCATTGGCACAAATTCCTCAGAACAAGTCCACCCACATCCAGTATGTGCACCTCTCTCAATGTTTTGAGTCCAAAATCACCTGCTTTCCCCGTCCCCACCCATGAACATAAAATATTGGATGGTGTAAAGTGAGGAATCAATAAAATCTCACCATGTGAGCCAATTTATTGTAACCATCAATCCTGTGACCAACTAACTAATCAAAACCAATCATGTTTCGATTAATCTTGGAGACAATACACTGCTTCCTTGCTTTGACATCCCTGCCAACAAAGCTTGGAATGTCCAAAACAATTCCCCTCTATTTCTGTATATTATATATCTGCAGAAAAACTCATCTGGACCTCAGTATATTTCTTACTCCCCTGCCAAAGGCTACATAACCTGCACACAAGTAGAGAGATGGAACTAGAAACTGCTGGCCTGTGTAACAAAAACTCAACTCAGTACAAATGGCCATTGCATTTTTGCCAGAAGAATGCAGGATATTTAGATTGGGAATTTGAACTGAAACTTCAGAGTCCTTGTTGCATATTTTTACATAGAGAAAGAGCTGTTGAATACACCAGAGAGATACTGAGAAATAGCCACAGTTGGAGAAGTTGTTTCAAAATGTAGCTCAATGGCTGTCTGCCAACTCCTTTGCCACTTTTACAAACAGCTGCTTCAGTTGCTATCCTCCAGCTTTTCACCCCTTCCATATCCAAGAGGGCCCAAGGTACTTGCATCACTTGCTCACCCACTGACTAGTACCACATATAGGGAGGAGGGTTGGAGATTGCAATAATGACAATCCAATAATCTTCACCCTCCTTCTGGCCACAGCCATTTCAACACAGGGTCATATTGTATATCCAGAGAACCAATGCAGCATTCTGATGATAGATGAAGAAAACTTTCCAAGGAGCTGCCATGGGAACAGAGTTCAATATGGCCATGCAACACACAATCTCTTTTGTAGTGAAACATGAACACTCCATAAACCTAACACCCTGCTCCTTGATTTCTACAAAATTTGGTTCGCTCGTAAAAGTGCCATGGTCGGACCTAGTGCCCCAGCTCGCAAAACTCGATGTCCAGTGCTTGCAAAAGCTGTCTTCCTATATGTGGTCATAATTTTCTTTCCCTCAAATGTCAGTCCTTTTTGTGTATTGTCAGTGTCAATCTGAGTGGGTGCAGATGATTCTTTACAGTTCAAATCATTGCCTCTGCAACCATCCTGCCCAAGTTGAACATTCAGCTCCTCCTTCTTCCTATCAAGCTCCTGACAGAGGATGTCCTGCCAAGCTGTAAATGAGTAAGCAGCTTAGAACCATTTACATCCAAATGTCAGGCCCACTCACTCCAAGAAATGCAGCTATCACATTCAATTTTTCACGTGTTAAGTGACACCAGATGGATCCAAGCTCCCATCACACTCTGCAATGCCATGCAACACAATACTACACTCTAGCACAACAACAACCTTATAATCTGCAAACGAAGTATATGAAAACTTCCTGATCAAAGTGACAATTTCATAGTATTTCTCTGAACTCAAAATCACCTAACAGAAAGCTGTCCAAACAGTGGACGACACTCCTCAAGATGAATGCCGAGACCTACATCTATCAGCTGATCCATGACATATCTCAAACAAAAGTTCACAGGTTCTCTGGAAGTGGCAGACTAGGTCTCAAAACACATATGTCAAGAACAAAGCAAGCCAAGTAATCAAGGATCACCTACCTTCATCACCCATCAGAACCTTTCCTGACCCTCTTCCTGATGCTGTGACAGATTCGACTTTCTCAGAAAAATTCTCAACAGGTTTGCTTACATCTGCAGGGCTGAGCTGCTGGTTGTGAGTCTTACTTAACCCTTGAACAATTCCATTAAGCTTGTAACCAGGTGCCTGCTCATTTTCACAAAACTTGTTCTCAAAAGGTACTTCAGGCCCTGTGGCTGGTGCAACTGTGCTTGTAGGTCCAAGGGTCTCTGGTTGAGGCTCAACGTCTGACACATTAGACCCTTTCTCTAGCAGCCGCACCTCCATGAGTGCAGAGAGCTCCACCTAGAAATCCAACACTCAGTGATGAGCAACTCAATAATGGCATCCCAGTTGGTCACTTATTTGGGGGCACAAGGGAGTAATATGCCAATCTTCAAAAGAAAAAACAAGAAAGGTACAAAAAAGACAGCAATAGGAACAGAAACGGAGAAACAACCTCCAGAGAACCATCTGGATTGTAGGGTGGAAGATATATGTCCTCCTGCTGTGCAAACTCTTCTTCTTCATCTTCAGAGTATTCATGGAGTGGATACTCAGCCACTGGAACCAACATCAAATTTCCCAAACTACCTTCAAAGCCTGATACTTTCCCAACCTGCAATGTTTTCCAAGGCTCTTATTAGTAGGGAGTTTCACCACAGGACAGCAAGTTCAAGAAAGTAGATGCAAAAGGCAACTGCATGACGTCATACTGCTTGGACACAAAATCATAGCCTGAACACACATAGATGTACAAGAAGGTAATGTAGACAAGAGTGGAGTTTTAACCTGTGCAGATCAGCTTACCCGGTAAGGAGAAATTTCAGGGGTCCAAGAATGTGTCAGCTCCACCAGACGGTATGCCAAAATATCTCCTATCTGGACAAAGAAGGCACACCCTTACTAAATTAAGTATGCATACTCATCAATTGCAAGTCTATGGCAATGAGAAGTCCTGTACTTTCTTACATCAAGGTCATAGAACTCATGATTCGGATCATCTCCTTCACTGCATGGAAGGAAAAAAGCCTTTACCTGAGGTGTACCATCCAACAAAGGAAACCCTTCAAAACTTCTCTGCTTTGAAGGATGGATATTTGGTTCAGATCCTTGTTCAGGATTCTCCACAAAGGTTTTCTTCTTGTCAACATACTTGTCAGATTGTTTTTCTTGACCCCAGCCTTGACCTTGCCTCTTATTCCGAATATCATTGCTAAAATGGAAGACAGGCTGCCATTCACACCACCAAATAAACAATCTTGTGATTTCCACCTTGCCTGTAGCTCAGGATATATTCTGCTTTAAAAGCTCATCTTCCACAAGCAATGCACAAGAAGCCTGATAGTCCCTACTTCTCAAAGGGAACACTGGCGTATGCCTTGCTACCCACACTGAACAACTTTCAACTTCAAACTTCAAGACATACCACAGGAGGACGTGCTTCGTCATGTTCCTCATCTGCATGTGTCAAACAAAGAACCTTACTCATCAGTTCACACAAAGTGGAAAATGATGCTCATTGTAGTGTTCACACCCAAAGTCCTCCAAAACCCCACTGCAACTGTGCTTTCTGTCATTGTTCACATACAATGCTTATGAGTCTTTGCAGCAACAGAAATAATCTACAAGGTTGAGCCACAAAGGGACACTGCAATGGAAGGGTGCATGTGATACCTCCATCACAAGGCTCAAATCGAATGTGGCCAGGTGCAACCATGACTGGAAGTCTTTCTTCCTCAGCCTCCATCTCATCACGTACCTCTGGTGTTTTGATCATCAAGTCAAGGTTTTTGTTATCAAGAACATGCTCTTCCTGTACTTCTTTCTCAAGCCCTGACCCATGATTCTGCATCCTCAACACACAATGATGTCTCTTTATTTGTCACAGTTGTGAAGAAAGGGGAAGAGCACAGCTCTAAAAATACGACTCCAATCTGATGCAATGGTACACCAAAACAAATCTGATACAGTGGATTAACCTTTGCTTGCTCACGTAGCCACATTCGCTTAGCTTTCTTCCTTCGAGCACTCCTGCTTGGCTTCTGCTCAACCAACAAGAAGGCAATTTCAGAATGAATAACTCTGCTGCATTCATCAACATTGATCCAGCACCTGGGCAATACTGAGAATGAAGCAGTCCACTAGTGTTCATCCTAAGCCAAGAGAGAGAGGAATTCCTCATTCCATAATGTACTCTGGAGAGAAAATGAGTTTGTTGCCAGTCTCACAACTGACACAACCACCATATCATACTATACTTTGCTTGCACAGAGGCAGTCTGAGAGTCAACCTTTGAGTCATCAACAATACTTCCTTCTTGGGGAAGGTTCACTCTTTTCAATTCTTCAGTCAAGCAACCATCAAGACTACCATTAGCATTGCTGCAGCAACCCACAACATACAGTAGATTATCATACATACAGTCAACTACCAAAATTTCAAATTATCATAGCAGATTCTTGGAAGTTTTTAATTTGTACTACAGTAAGAAGAATAAGCATCATCAACTTTAATGTCCACAATTAATCTCCATTGCAACTTCCCCTTAGACCACTCATAACCAAAATGTTCATAAAAAGCTGCTAAACTCAATGTCAGATTAAGGTAGATCCAGATGACATCAACCCTCTGTAGGGATTACAGTACCCAAAGAGAAATTCAACAGATGTTGCTTTATGATAATCCCAACTGAATTTAACTCCAGTTATGTATGCACCTCTTCTTCCTCTTCCTCACCCCCTCCTGTCCATTTCCAGCATCAATGTCTTTGATCTTCTTGGAGTGCTTCCCTTGCTCAAGGTTGTTGGACTGTATATTTATGTCCCCCATTTTCAGATTGCTCCTCAATGCTGACTGTTGGTTATCCATTTCTCTGTGCAGAGTTTTATCTTTCCTGAGCAATATTGATAACAATATCAGTGAGAGTAGATAAGCATACAATAATCTGCTCAAAACTCAGGGCAACCAATCATACAAAAATCTGAATCCTGTTACAAAGTCAGGAAGCAGCAAAAAGCCTCAGTCATGATGTTGATAGGACTCATGAGGCATATCTCTTTTTTAGAAAGAAAAACCAGTGGCATCATTATTCAATCTGCTACAAGCTTGTGAGCATAACCTTCATTTCAATTTAGCATGCCCCTGAATAATCAAGCATCTAAGCAAAAGACATAGGGGCTATATACAGGACACTGGCTGGGAGCTCCTGCACCCTGAACATATACTCTAAAGATACCACTGCTGAGTGCTTGCCAAGAGGTGAAGTGATCACCACGCTAGAACTTCAAAAGAACACTATCATGATGGCTCATATGATGGTCAGAGGATCTTTGTACAAAAATAACCTGGATGTTACCTTAGTACAATGCTCATCTTAAATTGATCCTGCCTCAATGAAAACCCATACCCAGAAAGATAAGTGCAGAAGGAAGCCTTGAGTTCAAGGTGAAAAATAGAGCTTAGAGGTCAAATACAGAAGGTGGACATTGAAGAATACCTCTCTCTGTCTGTTCTTTCCTCCTTAGTGCACACCTTGGCATCCACCTGCAGCTTAGAACTGTCTGCTTCACATCCATCCTCTGCACCCACCACCTTTTTCCTTTTCCTCTTTTTTGTCTCAGGTTTCAGGTCAGTAACCAGGTCATCCTCAAATCCTGCTTGCTGCAAAGCTGTCCTCTTGCTGTCATCAACTTGCTTCTCTTTCTTAGAAGATTTCTTTTTTCTTGATTCATGACCTCCATCCATCTTCACCCCTTTAGCATCCGCAGAGGTAGTTCCCACTCCCATGTCAGATTGTCTGCAAGTAACCACCAACAAATCCTTCAAGAAGTAACTACTCTATGTGTCAAAGAGGGGGAAAAAGTTCCCACAAGAGAAATAGAAATTAGGTAAGAGAGTATTTCAGCAGTATAGGTACAATCAAGAGAGAGAGCCCACTCAGGAAGATCATTTAAAGACACTGCAGATACCCAATGTCTGCACTGATTAAATCTGCAGGCACAGCAGGTATTGTGATAACCCTTGGTTGCAAAGGATTTTGAGACAAAACTGAAAGGGCAGGAAGTCAACTGAGCCAGATGGAAGTTGCCAAAGCTGCCAAAACATACAATTGAACATCATTACTGAGAGCTCTCTTCCGCTTCTTTGAGCTGAACTCCTTGCTTTTGGACAGCCTTGCTTCTGGATCCTTGAATTGGATATCAAACCCCACATTTAATGATGGCTCAGTTCCACCTTCGTCTCCACTCTGATATCCTCCTGTCTCTTTCTCAAATTCCTCAGGTGCAAGTAGATCCACCACACCATGTTGAATTCCAGTCACAAATTTTTCATGTTCTCCAATTAAGCCAACATTAATGAGCTCTTTTGATTGCAATAACAACCTTTTCTGCTTCACACTGCACAGAAACATGTCAACCCTTCACCACAAATGAATGTATGGTAGAGATATCAACGCACAGTTCCACAATAGGTTGTAACAAATCGTTTTTTTCTCACAACTCCAAGCCCAAGGCTCAATGTAATGTTCTCTATCATCCAACTGGCCATTTTTTTAAAAAGCAAGTCCCCCAGCAGACCACATTTCTATCAATTGAAGGTTATTCATGAAGTTTAGGGTTCCTGCTCCTCCAACACTGGCATACCACTCAAGATTCATCAACAAACCAAATGGAAGGATTCCCCAGCTTACATTGCTGGCGACTGCCCTATCTTTTGACTTTGCAATCCTTCAGAAGTTACATGAAGAAGAGGAAGATATCAAAAGAAGAAAAGGAGCTGATAAGATCAGGAGAGCAAAAGAAAGAAGGACCTTATTAGATCTTCATCTTGAAGAAGAGAAGCTGGTTGTGAAGGCGGCAATGCAAACCCGCCCATCTGCAAAAACCCCACAAAAGGAGTCATTGTTAAAAAAGAAGGCAAGGTATTTCTGAACAATGTAGCAACCATGAAAGCGATGGCAACTACATCATGAAGCCCCTGTAGAAAAGGCAACTACGCAGACCAATTTTTTGTCACTCAAGAGAAGAGACAGATATAGTTTAGGCTGCATGATCACAAAGGGGAAAGAAAAAACATATATTCTAAAATCTACAACCGATCAAGAAGTCGTTTTCTCACCTCAAGTAAGACACCGTTAGGACATGAATTGAGTAGGTCGAAGGCGACAGCAATGTCGGAGGCTAAATGCGCAATAGAAACCACGCCCGAGTGGATCCAATACCAACATTTGGCCAATCCTTCCTGCCGCTGCAGGTTACTGAGAATACTCTCATCCTCAAACCTGAGCCGTATTCTCACTCCCTTCCTACCCTCACCTTCCCTCCCCGCCTCCATCTCTTCCTCTTCAATATATCTCTGATATCCGCTCGGAAAAAGAGCTCTCTTCGTTCCTTCCGTCTGTCGGTCCTCACTCAGCGAGCGCGCGTAAGAGCGTTCCTCTCTCCCTCTCTCCCCGACGACAGTGACAATCGTGGGTTTAGGGTTTCTGCTTTTAGGGTTTAGAGCTTTAAACCCTAACATACGAATGACAAAAAGACGAATGCTCACGTTTTCGACATCACTTTGCAACTATTCATCCATCACCTGTCTCGGGCACAATAGTAATAATATTATTATTAGGGTCTGGCAAATTTAGAAAAAAAAATTCTTTCAAATTCCAAAAAAAAATCAAATTTTAATTAATTTTTTTATTGACAAGACAAACCTTAATCTCCAAAATTAATTATTTATTTATTTATTTCAACAATGAATGACCTTGCTATGTAGTTATGGTAGTGTTGCATAATCCAAACACATATAAAAGTTATTACAAAAAAAGATTTAATTATTTTCATTGTCAAATCCTAAAAGTTGAAAAAATATTATAATATTTGACAGATTTGGTGGCACCTCAATGCCAGATTTTCTTTTTTTTTTAAATGAATTTTTGGCACATGAAATATTATTTTTGAATGTTTTCTAGCCCACATTATAAAATTATTTGTATTTTTGACATGGATGAAAACATCATTTTTCATCAATTTTGATACACACAATATCATTTGCTACATTTTTCTAGTTCTTATTTGCATCTCTTTTTTTTTACATGAATTCTCAATTCTTGTTGCCAACGAGGTTCAATATGCCATTGAAGCATAATTACTATACAAAATAAAAATAAATTCACCAACCATCTCCAACTTGTCAATAACATAATTTTTTTTCTCATGATTTAGTTCCTATTTTTGTAAGAAGAGACAACAAAAAAGAGTGCCTTTGAATTAACTTACAATTTTTTTTTAAAAAATCTCTCAAGCTAATGGTTCATGGGGATAATAAAGACAATTATTAACAATTTTCTTAATATTAATATTTATTTTTTTCCTTTTTACAATGTTGTTAAAATAGTGATCATTAAAGATTTAACCATAATTGGCTATACAAAAAAAAATCACAAGATATTTCTTTGAAAATCCTTCTATATTATGGTTACTTAGCACAACTTAAAATAGAAATTTGGTGATTTAAAAAGATATATATTGGAAATCTAATAAATTTTGGTCAATGTTTTCCCAAAAAAATCTCATGTAGGAAAACAAAATGAAAAAATCCATCTCAATTTGAATCAAATGATAACTTTTGAAATCATAACCTTAAATCCTAACTATACTTGAAACTACATTCATTTTAAGAACCCTAAACAATAATATACTTGATCATTTGCCATGAGTTGGAAAAAATACATAAAGGTCTTGGAATTTTTTTTGGAAAATTTCAAACCTTACTTGAAAAAGGTAACTAAAGTTATAAAATATATAATACCCAAAATCACATTTAAAAAGAAAAAAATCAATACTCGCACAAAACTAATAATTACATAGGTTTTAATATGATGCACATTATATATCTACTAGATTTTAGGGGGGAAATAACAATATAAACGAAGATGATATGATTACAAGTTTTTTGTTGTGTTTATGACACTAAACTTGCCATTATTGATAGTTGAAAAAAAAAGGCTTTGAACATTGTCCAAAATTATTAAATGTTTGTGAGGTCACACCATCTTGTCCATGTTCGAGATCTATGGTCTTTTGTTTTAACTTTTTTTTTTAAATTTATAATCAAATCATAATGGTAACAATAGAACAAGAATGTGGTTAAGGAAATTGTACAAGAAAAGTGGATGAGTACCATATTTGAATTTGGTACTCTTTTATTGAAAGTTTTTTTATTGGTTAATTAATTCCTATAAAAATGATTTTACTAATGTCCCATTAGTTGTTAGGTTGCCAAGTCACAAAAAATGGATATTCACTTTGGAAACATTTGTGTTTATTTAAGATTCTCCAAGAATCATTGAATTTTCAATTCTTGAATCATTCAAAAATTAATATTGGCAAATATTCTCTTGTTAACATTGAATTTATTTTTTTTGCAATATTTTAGTTTATAGCCAAAAGCTTTTTTTTAATTATATGTTATGGCAAAATCCAAAATTTGGCAACATTTTTTGAAGAATTATATGTTTGTACCCAAAATGCTACAAAATTAATGTCAAGGAGATTGCAAAATCATCTATAAAATCAATTGCCGCCAATTACCTCACCCCTAAAGCCAAACAACTTTGAAGATATTGCAAATGGCTAAGTAATGAATTTCTTCTTAGTATTATTTTTGAACAAATTCTCCTTCAAACTATTATTTGAATCAAAGATTATTTGTATCATGATTTCTGAATAGATCAAATTTGTGAGTAAAATCAAACTTATGAAAATATTATTTAATGTAAAGTTAGTACCTAAAAAACAAAGAACATCATAGACAAATCACAATGACTTTTCTATTACATCTATTGGCAAACTAAAAATTGATTTCAAAGTGTTTTTCAAATCAACCACATGAAAATTAATGGTCACCAAATAGTTCTATAAATAAATGGCTAAACACATGTCTAAACAATGTGTTGACATTGGGGACTTCAAGTAGCTATCAAAGGAAATGTTGTGAACCTTAAATGGCCTTTATGCATTGCTCATGCTTAACAAGTTCAAAATCAATAAACATTTGATTATAAAAGTTATCATTATCAAAATCAACATCAAGTTCCTTCGACTTTTGATTTTACAACACAATTTTACTTCAAATAAGAAATCAACAACTTTGAGGCAAAAACAACAACAATAGATTTGTTTGATTTTAGAACAAAACCAAAAGTGGCAATAAAAGCACTTGACCTTGAAACAAAAATAACAACAATACTAATTTTTGAGCTTTTGTCAATAAGAACCATTGAATTAAAAGGCTCAAAACCAATTTGATTTTGAAAAGGAACCTCTTGTAAAAATAATACATGAAGATAAAAAACCAAAAACAAAATATTTTTTAAATAAAAAATTTGGTAATTCTTGCATAACATAAAGGACATACCAACATCAACCAAAACTAATTTTTTTTGAAAAATTGAATCAATAGAAACCAAATCACATCACTATCTTCAACATGTAAGTCCTGCACAACAAAGAAAAAATTATAATAAAGAAACAAAAATCAAATCAAAAAACGTAAAACAACTTAACTTTTTCTTTTCAGATGCTTATTTTTCTTTACTAATAATGTTGTTGTAATGAAGAAAACAAGTGCCTTTCAATTCATTATTGATAATGTGTTGCATAGAAGTTTCATAAATGTTTATTGATTTGGTTGAATTTGCATTTTTTTTTTAAAATGTAAATCACAAATGAAAAAACTTTAATTTGCAACAATAATAACATAAATTAAAATAAAAAATAGAATGCAAGGAACAATATTTTAAAAGTGGAAATTTTCATTTTTCATATGAAATGAAATTTAAATGGTTTATAACTTCCATGTCATATTCTTTTGGAACAAAAACTTCTTCCATCTAAATAATTCCAACTCCTTTTCCAATTTTGTTGGAAATTTTTTTTTCTTTCAAGGAAAAATAATAATAAATTAGAACATCAACAATTTGCCATAGCTAATTACAACCAACATGAGTTGTAGTGAACGAAATTTTGTCATTTTTAAATATGAAAAACATAAAAAAAGAAGATAAAGAGTAAGTTATTTATCATCAAACCATTCAATGCGATGATGATGAGTCGATTCCTTAAAAATAGTAATGACATCACTAATTAAATAATCCATAAATGGTCTATTTATAAACAAAATGTCGCAGAATATCAATATGATAGTTTTTAGAAACTTTTGACAAAACTTCAAAACAACCCCAATAGGAAGATAAATTAAATTAAATTAAATTGGATTCAACTTTTTATAATTCAAAATAACTTTTCACCTTAAAAATTGATAGAAAAATAACCAAATCGCATATTAAGTTTAGATGGAAACATGAGTTGACACATTAACTCAACAAATGTCTATTGTCCCTTTTCAATAAAAAACACATTAGAATTTTTAATGAATTTTCCAAAACTAACATTAGATGACTTCAATTTCATTTTATCACCAACAACCTTGACCCAATGGTGTCACCAAAAAGGAAGGGTCAATACAACACCTCCACTCCTCTGATGAGTTCACTGTGCCAAAATGTGAGTAACTTCTCTTCTATTAGTAGATAGTATTACAATAGTCCTAATTGAAGTCCATAGCTTCTATACTTCCAGCTCTGCTAATTCCCAAAGAGGGGCACACATCAACTGCTCCCAAACCCACTACCAAAACTTCTATAGGTATAACTTCTATGTGCATCTCTACAGCTCAGACCACCTTCAAGCTTCCTCCTTCTTCAACACCGAGCTTTGATTAGTCCTAATCCCATTAGATCATGGAGCTAGCCGTCTTCTAGTTGCTAACGCAGCGGAAGAGATCAACAACTAGCTATCCTCCAAACTCCTATGTTTTCTGTGCACCAAAACTCTTCTCCTCCTTTACGCATCTCTGATTTCTCATTGTCTCTACTCCGATCTCTCACCCTACTATCCATCTAGCAAAAATCCAAATATTTCCTCCCCCACTCCTTGTCTGATTTCCAAGCTTCCTGCACAAGCTTCCCATGCCCCGTTGCCATCCTCACCTCCCCAAAATCATAAACCCCGCCGCCTTCATTAAACCAATTTTCGGTGGGCTTAACTCTTAAACCCTTAAAGCAAAATTGGCCTTCACATCACAGAAACCACAAACAGGTTCCCCGTTCGGTCACCCCCTTTCCGGTCACAATGGTACCTAACTTTAGTAAAAATATTGAGTGGGAAAATAGGAGCTACATTTGATTCAATAACATGCTAGTTTTGTCTTCACTCAATCAAATGGTCAATACCTCATATCAAAGATTGTATGTTATATTCCAACAAAACTCAATTAACATTTAACCTAATGAAACCCAAATATAAAAACTTGAATGTTGTAAACCCTAATCCAAAAATTTGAACGTCAAATCTATTATATATATAATTATAAATTATAGTAAAGGAAATGAGTAAAGAAGGAGGGAAAAGGACTATGAGGGAAAAAAAATTACATTGTTTGTCAACCTCATGCTTTGGGAGGTCCATTTTGTGGGTTCAATTTAAGGTAGAAAAGTAAGACAAAAAGGAAATGGAAAGATAACAGACATGTAAAAAAGATAAAATGAAAAATATCATGGGAATTTTGCATAGATGAAGTTTGTAAATGGACATTTCCAAATTTTTAAACCTCTATGAACATTAATTCAAAAATTTGAACATACAATCAAACTGAATTAAGGTACTTACTTAGTGGGAGGGTACAAACTCCCATATTTTACAATTTGAAAAACAAAAAATGACATATATCAATGAACCCCATAATAAAATTTTCATCTTTAGAAAAATTTGTAATGAATGTTTTAATTTCATAACTTTAGAACTTTCGTCATTCGACAAAAGCATTTTTAGCCCAAACCTCAACATATTTGTTGGCTTTGCAATTGCCTCTATTAACATTATCCAACTTAGTCTTATCAACACAAGAAATACCTAAACTTGGATCCTTCGTCAATAACATATTCATCATCAATGGTAGGGACCACATCATAGTCAATTGTAAAAAGAATAACATCATTTGAAAAAAAAACATGGTTACCATAGACATCGATTACAAGAAGGGCTTCAAAATTATCAAAATTTGACAAAATTGTAAGGGAGTAACAATTTGCTAATAATTGAACATTGCCATTCATTTTAGGAACTTGGGAAAAAACAACAAATTTTGATAGTTGTAAGTACATGTTGGATACATCATCAAACCATAAAATACCAACACCTACATAATTAGTAGAAAAAGATTCAAAATCAAGAGAAAATATAGAATTAGAAAGAGGTAAATAATTAGTGAAAGGAAGTTCAAATGTTGTAAACATTAATCCAAAAGCTTTTGAAGTTTTGGATATTGTAAACCTTGATCTAGAAGGTTTTGAGGTTGTAAAGGGAGGAACCTTTCTACATAAGCTAGAACATCAAATACCTCAATTAATATAATGGGGGTTAAGTGACATGAACTTTTTTTTAAAACTTCATCAATAGAATTTAATTTGGAATTATTTTTGCAATGCTTTTTGGAAGCCAATTCATTGTTCCAAAGAAAAAAAACATTATAGTTTGTAGTAGATGTGGAAAAGAAAAACGCTACAACATCGCAAAAAAACATTGCAAGATGAGGTTGCATTGAATAAGAGCACTTTAATTTGCAATAGATGTAGAAAAGAAGAATGCAACATTATCATACTGAGGTTGCATTGAATAAGAGCACTTTAATTTGCAATGGATGTAGAAAAGAAGAATGCAACATTATCATATTGTCATACAAAACGTTACAAGATGAAATTGCATTGAAAAGAACATTGTAATTTGTAACACACATGGAAAAGAAGAACACAAAGAACAACAACATTTGCAACATTGCATATAATGTTGTAAGAGACATGGGAAAAAAACACACAACGACACAACCCAACCAAAGAGCAACACCTCCGAAGCAAAGAAACCATGAATGGAGAAAAGGGAGGAAGGAAGGAGAGAATGTGGAAAAATAATGGGTGAAGGAAGAAGGAAAGGGAAAAAAAATAGAAGAAGAAATGAGTATAGGAGGAGGGAGGGGAAGGTAAAGGAACATAGCAAAAGAAATGAGTAGAGGAGGGAAGGCATGAAGAAAGAGAAGAAAATGAAGAAAATCAAATTTTTTTACTGGTGAAATTTTGTTTGTTGGCAAAATCAAAAATCAAAAAAATCAAAATTCAAGTGTTGTTGAAGAGTTTTCGTTGCCATAAATATATTTTTGTAGGAAAAAATTTATATTTAGTATTTTGGTTGATAGCTAGATTTGACTAGGTCTTTTAAAGGACTATTGCCAAATTTTTTTCACCTTCCTACAAGTGATTGCCATTTTGGCTCTAAAAGAAATTCCCTCAAATAAAGTTTGCTAGAAAGATGTTGTCATTGGGGGATCCATTTTGTGTCATTGTCATCCTTGTGCCTTCACTTTGCAGCTATTGTTTAACGTAAGCACATAAAGCAAAAAGAAAAAAAAAGAAGGTGGAAAGTTAGAGAGAGATGAAAAGAAAAACCTAACAAGACTTCAAGTAGGTGAAGGTTTTGATAGACCTTTAGTGATTCAAGTTTTCTCCCTTCGTCTTGCCCTATTATAAACTCCTTTTAGCTTAAAGAAGTTATTTGTAGTAGTCATATCAATGTTCCTTTTCTTAAATTGTGTGATGTTGTTCAAGCGGCGATCATTCATTCATAAGTGGTATATTTCGCTGAATTTTGGCAATATTCAAAATACGAAAGTAAATAAAATCTTAAGCATCTTTTCATATTGTAGGCAATTGTGGCAATTTTTGGTGAATTTATTTCCGGAAAAGGGGAATTTGCAACAGAATCTTTCCTTTTCCAAAACCCTCGGGTGGTAAGCCACTTCTTCTCTGCTGTTGCAGAGTTGGAAGCCACCTTAGCACTCTTTTCAAAACCCTAGAAAAAACACTGGATCTTCAAACTTCAATCCAGGAACAATTATGAAGAATAGCACAACAGCACAACAGTGTGCACACGCGCACACGCACACATTTGCAACACAATGACCAGTCAATACATGATAATTTGCGAATGGGTTGCAACTATATAAAATATATGCCATATAATCTTTGCATGAAATTGAAGATGACAAAATTGCTGAAGTACTCAATTCACACATGTTGTTAACCTCAGACAAGGTTTCCTTACACAATTCACTTCTGTGAATCATGTTTCTACATAACATTGACAGGAAACTTGATACAGAGTTGTGAATTGTGCTCAGAGGGAGTAATGTAAAAAGTCCGCTGGAATACAAGGGCAGCAGGCCACAGAAAGCTTCCCACCACTGGTGAAAGCTTGACTATCTATCTACATGTTTGCGGGTTCTGCTTCTCTGTTGCTAGCTAGTTAGGGTACAAGGAAAAGTTCATGTTAGCAGCACTTACTTCCAGTCAAGGATCTCCAATAAGCAAAGGACTTCGTTGTCATTGTTGGCTGCATCAGTAAAGTCAAGCTCAATTCCAAACACCTCCATTCGACCGCATTTGCCATCGACTAAGAGGAGTGCAATCCATGCCCTGATTTCGGATACAAATGGGTACAAGGGTGAGATTTGAAGGTAGTCATAAGCATGAGCTCTGTAACCTGGTCCATCCACATAATCGAATCCTGACTTGCCTATGATGCAAGCAACTCGATCCTGGTCTCGCCTTCTTACCAATAAGGACACATGAATGTCTTCACTGAAACAGACCTCAAACTGTGATGACACAGGTACTGCCATCTTGTAAGCCTGGGATTGCAGATGGACCTGCATACTTTCACAAATTCCTGCTGGAGGATTGAAAACTTGAGTACGCACGAGATCTCCATTAACAACAGCTGAATACACAGAAGAAGTACCCTCCCAGATATCTACATAAAATTCCAAATCATCAAATGTGAGCGTGGGTGCTGGCATAGGTCGGCTTCTTTGCCGCTTCTGAGAAAAGCTAGCGAAAAACTTGTGATAACCTCTGGATTCTCCAATAGCTAAGGATGATCCCTGGCTGTGACAAGTGGATGGCCATCTCTGCGCACACAGACGCTTCCACAAGTAGTCGTCCTTGGCTAACTGCCTCCATGACTTCGACACACACATACATGCTGCCAAATCCGCCCCATTCAAAAGGGGAAAAATTACCTTCAGTACCTCTGCAGGACAGGATATTTCTGGCATTCTTCACTCCGAACTAGTGTCTTCGACCTCTCCCTCCTGCACGTCTTCTGTGCTCGCTGTCAACACAATTACCTCACCAAGTTTCTTCACTCAACTCTCTCTCTCTCTCACACACACACACACAAAAATACTTCCCACTGGTGTCTTCACCCCTGCTCCTTCTCTGTACAACATCCATCATCTCTTGCTGCCATAGTCATGATCAGAAGCCGATAAAAACAGCATCATCATCATCATCATCATCATCATCATCAAAACTGCAGAAACGAAATTCGCAAGGAAAGCAAGCGCCTGTCGTGGGTGAGATGTTTCAACAAACTTTTTCCATTGACCGGAAACCCTAGCAAACCCTAATCCGAATTTTTCTTTTGAGTCAAAACCCCAAAACAACAAAGATGAAGAAGAAGATGAAGATGATGATGATGATGATGAGAACCTGTCCTATTTGGTTTGAGCCCAAATAGGAGAACAGGTTCAGGAAATGTCAAGAATGAGTATAGTAAATTGATAGCTAGAAAGCTTGATGTCTGCGACACTATCACAATTAGTGCAAAAATTTAGCATAACAGACGGAACTACCTGTTGGTTCAAGACCACTTAAGATCACCAATTTAAGCTGTTCAAGCAACAACATCAACAAAAATGGAATCAATACATCTTTTGGTGGAGAAATTGCTATATTGGATAATGATGCTACAAAGCAGATCATGATAAACAAAATATATAAATTCATCCCTGCATTTGCTTCAAAGCTTGTTCATGTCATACTCCAGCCCTAGTAGTGTGATGTACTGATTTTATGTCCATCAGTTGTGCAAGCTCCAATTGGCCTACCCATCAAGCAACACACGGTGATATTAGAACTCTAGCATATTAAGGATCAGCCATTTTCAATCTTTAAAACAGCTGCGAACAAAAGATGAGGAAAAAAACATCCATTGGGTCAGGATCTTCTTCCTTTTCCAGTAATTGTTTTGTTGAAGATCCACGAACAACAATGTAGCTCTCATGGCCACATTTTAATCCTCTTAGTTTCATAGAGGATGATTGAGGTGCTTATTGGGCATATATATTGGATTCATTTTTTGATGTCTTTTCATGTTGCAAACTCTCATCTTCTTCTGTGTCATGAGATTTTTTGAGCATTTTCAAAAAGATGAACATCTGTCTACATGTCTTTTGCACTACAAATTTCTTGTATGTCATTTGCAACTTGTATTTTGTGTTGCAAAATGAACACATTTTCAAGCACACAAAGATTAGTCTAAATATATATGGTTTGCTATTTATGATTTCCAAATTCTTGTTCAAAATATTTGGGGTTGATGACCCCCATGTGCAAAGGGTTGGACCTCTGAATGCACCTTTGAGGTTTAACATGTTTCCATAGCATTCTAGGGGGTTAGTATTTGTGTGTTCAAACATTTTATATTGGGCATAAATCTAAAGCTAGTAAATTTGATTGAACTAGCTAGAACTTGAAAACTTTTATCACATTAAAAAAACTTGAGATTGCACACTTACAACACAAGTTGTCAGTGTATGCATTTATGTGCTTGGGGATTGGAAAAAAACTCCCAACCATCACCTTATATCAAGTCATCAAAGAAAGTGTAATTATTGGAATTGTACTCAGGAAGAAGTTGTGTCATCATAAGTCAAGAAGCACCATTTGGTTTGTAGCTTGTGTGTAAATGCAGCAATTGCGGCTTCATAGGCATGGTTGTCATTGTTGGCCAAAGTTTTCTAGACTAATTCCCTTTATTTTTGGAAAGAAAAAGATGGGTAAGATGACAAGTGCACATGCTTCTTGCTATTTATAGAAAAATTACAACCCTTTAAGGTGAGATCTCTCCAACAACTATGAAATCTCACCAAAAGTCTTGTACAAGGAATAGCCCTGTTAATTTAGCAACAAACAGCCATACTATGAACTTACTCTTCAATAAACTTAGCAGTTGGTCCTATTCCTGGCATCTTACAATCTTTAAAGAATCAGCATACTTCAAACATCACTAAAAAGGAAAACCCATGACCCATAGAACATCATCTCAAAGGAGGTCACCACAAGTCTGAGAGTTTGGTTTGTTATTGTTGTTACAGTTCAGAAAAGGGCAATTGTCGATCTCATCTAGAAAAGATGTCTCATTCAATAGCTTTAAGACATGAAATATTTCAAAGGCTTTCCAACACATGAACTAAAAGGAACATAAGGCAAGGGATAGTACATCATGGAATGCAACTAAAATCTTCATTAATTACATAAATTTAGTTGCACACAACATGTGGTTGCAAATATGATTTAAGCATGACATTATCACAAGTCTTGTGGATGAAATATATACTCAGATGTACATTTCATCCTTTGATAATATAATTAAATGTAACTAGTCACCATTGTTTACAACTACAATACCACAAATTACACACTGCCACTTGTAAGGCATATGTAAATTAAAATTTAAAAAATTACATAGCCTTTTTCATCTCACTTGTCGCAACCTTAGCCTTGGGCTCGTGACCAAAGTAAGGGCTTACGAAGGTCCGGGCCAAGAATGAAGCTCAAGAGTCACATTCAAACTCCCGGTAGTGTAGAAGAGTGTGAAGGAATGAACCCCCACACTCCCAAATGAGCTCCCACTTTGGGAGTTGGAGTCCCAAATTTTCATAGAGCAATTGCCGGGGTCAAAACCCATTGGATTGAAAAGTTCCTTATATCATTGAAAATATCTTGAAACATAAATGTCTAAAATGGGCTCGCATGATGCATTTAGGTAATTAAAACACAAGTTATAACCAAAAGAAGGGTTAAGAGTCAAATTGGCAATTTGACTTTCGACCACTAAAAGTTAAGAATCACCCTGATTTCCTTCTGTGTAGGTGGCATTGCCACATATCGTTAGAAAGCTCTTAACAAGGGTTACAACTTTGCTTTAGAGCTCATTTCAATCGAAGGTTTGCACACAAAGTTATAGGCCTCCAAAGTCATGGGAGTCTCAATTTTGGGAATTTTGAAACTCCCACTTGGAAATCCTTGGATAAAATGACATTTGGGTGCTAGTCATGTGGTCAAGCATAGAGTATACTATAAAAGGGAAGGTGGTGGCTTCCCCCAAGTCCAGGCCATGGTGAGTCTTGTGAATCCGTGCACCAATAGTGCTTTGAATATGCACTAACCAACTTATTGTTTGGTTTGTGCAGGTTGGTGTGAATAATTGAACCGCTTGTCATTCATTCTAGTCCCATCCCGGAGTTACAACATGCCCCTCTACCTCTAAAGTGTTCCGAACCACACAACATGCCCCCATTCTTTCTCCTTCTGTTGTCTTCACCTTTCAACTTGAAGTTGAATCCATTAAAGAGCTTGGGGGTGCATCATCACTCATCCAAATTGGATGGTCTAAGATTGTTCCATGTGCACAATTCATATCATGCCACATGGCTTAAGGTGAGGACTTTTTAAAAATAATTTAAATTTTCATTTAAATAGGTAGGTAGGTAGGTAGATATGTAGGTAAGTAGGTATGTGGATTAGTAGGAAAGTAGGTGGTTAGGGAGGTATAAATTTAGGTGAATAAAAATTTGTATGTAAATTAATTTGTTAAAACAATTTTAAGTTCATCCCATAAAATTTAGCGTTTTTAAATGGTCCAAACCAAATTATGTTTTCTTTTGGACATTTTAAATACACTTTTTTATATAGTCTACAATATTTAAATGGAAGACAAAACACATGGGATAAATTTTCTAGTAATAATATGCAACTAGTTTATAATTATAAAATTTATCCCATCTGTTTTGTCTTCCATTTAAACTATATAAAGAGGTGTACTTTTGTTCTTTTTTCAATGTTATAAACTATATAATTAGATGTGCATCAAAAAAATTGAATCCCAAATTAAAATAAAATCAACATAATAAGACTACCTACCTATTTAGGCCTTACTTATATATTTACCTACCTACCTACCTACCTATTGACCTACCTTCCTAGCCTAGCAACCTAATTAACATATATAAATAAAATGTACAAATATATAACATAATTTACTTAAAGCATTATTTACCAACTAACACCTAGCCTAACCTACTACATATTAACTAAAGTAACCTACATTGCGCATTAGTTAGGTTCACATGATGTATTTATGTTTAAACCAAATATGCCACATACGACTTAAAATCATGGCTAAACCTTAGTTATACTAAAACATGGCCAAATTTTAACTAATTTTATAAAACACCTTAACTAAATTAAAATTTGATTAAACTTTATAAATAATTTGGTTAAACTAAAATTCAACTAAACTTACAAGACACATATGGGTAAACTTTGGTTAAAATAATTTTTTAAAAACCTATAAGACACTTTGGCTAAACTTTGGCTAGATTAAAATTTAACTAAACCTATAAGACACTTTGGCTAAACTAAAATGTGACCAAACTTACAAGACACATTGGCTAAACTAAAAATTAACTAAACCTATAAGACACCTTGGTTAAACTTTGGTTAAACAAAAATTTGACTAAACTAATAAGACACTTTTGGTTAAATTTTGGCTAAACAAAAATTTAATTAAACTTACAAGACACTTTGGCTAAATTTTGACTAAACTTTGCCTAAACCTAAAACACATTAGCTAAACATTAGTTTTTTTTTTTTTTGGCTAAACCTATAATGCACCAAATGACTAAACTAAGATTTGACTAAACCTATAAGACACTTTAATTAAACAAAAATTTGGCTAAACCTACAAAACACATTGGTTAAATAATGGTTTTATTTTTTGGGGTAAACGTATAATACACCAAGTGATTAAATTAAAATTTTATTAAGCATACAAGATATTTTGGCTAAACTTTCGTTAAACTAAAATTTAACTAAACCTAAAAACACATTGGTTAAACAAATGGCTTAATTTATTTGGGTTAAACCTATAATGCACCAAGTGGCTAAACTAAAATTTAGCTAAACCTACCATAAACATTGGTTAAATTTTGGCTAGACTAAAATTGGTTAAAAATTGGTTAAATTAAAAATTTGGCTAAACCTACCATACATATTGACTAAATTTTAGCTAAACTAAATTTTAATTAAACCTACCATTCATCTTGATTAAATTTTGGTTAAAATTTGACTAAACTTACCATACACCTTGGCTAAACTAAAATAGAAAAAATTAAAAAATTGGCTAAACCATGGAAAAATTAAATCTTATGTAAACATGAACACAATTTTTTTTTATAAAATTGGCTAAAAATAAACCTTACTTAAAATTTATGATTTAATATTTAATATTGGGAATTATTTATTATTTATTATTCAATATTTGGTTAATATATATTTGTTAAATTTTAATGAAATACTTATTAAAATTAATTATTTCATAATTTATATTTATTAATCAATTAGTTGATAGTAATAATTCATCAATAATTAATACTCATTTAATATTATCATTATATCATATTACTATATGATGTTGCCACTTTAGTTTGTTAACAAATAAGAAATTTAGTCAAGTACAAACATAAATTTTTATTGAAAGGAAACTAAAACATGACGCTCACAACATGGAACATGACATTAAGAACTCCTCAAGGTTCTCGTCACATGAAATACACAAACTTATGCAATGAAGAAAAAAGAACCAAACCATTAACACCAAGGTATTTAATTGAAATACTAAACCTCAAATAACCAAACTAATATAGGTAAAGAAAGTAAGTCAACCTTGTGAAAGTAACATAATTACTTTCCTATTCTTATAACTAATGAAACCTAACTAGTTGAGCTTGAATTCTCAACACTCCCTTTTAAGCTCAAATCCACTTCTAGTACACCAAGCATTTTTCTAAGCTTCCCTAGCTTGTGTGTACCTAAAGCCTTTGTGAAAATGTCAACAACAAAGTAGTTTTTGTAACCAAACTACTTCACATGTAACAATTGCTACACCTCTATATCCTGCCTTTGTGCTTGATAATGTAATTGTTGGTTGTTTCTTACTACTCCAACTAACATCACCACTTCCAAAAAAAAACATGAAACCATTGGTTGATCTTCTATCTGAAACATTGCCAACCTAATCAATATATGTGTATCCATGTACTTGTAACTAACTCTTAGCTTCATAAAAAATTCCACACTTCAAAGTATGTTTTATGTGCCTCAATATGCACCTCACGTGCATCCAAATGTGGCTTTTGTGGTGTTTGCATGAATTGACTCACTATTCCAACTACCTATTTCAAATCTAGCATTGTGATGGTCATGTAAATCAAACTCCCCACTATGCGTCTATACATAATGGTATCCTCCACAAGGTCTCCTTCATCTGCACTTAATTTCACATTTTGCTCCAATGGAATTGAAATGGGTTTACAACCTATCATCCCATATTCGAACAATTTGGTCAAGGCATATTGCCTTTGTAGTAACCATATCCTTTTAAGGGACTAGATTACCTTAATGTTGAGGAAATAACACAACTCTCCCAAATCCTTCATCTCAAATTTTTGCTTCAAAAGCTTTTTCAAATCATAAATGACTACATCACTATCTCCTATGATAATCAAGTCATCAACAATGTAGATGACTATGATTACAATCCCACGATTTGTCTTTTTCACATATAATGAAAAATTTACATTGGATGTTTGAAATCCACTTGTGACAAGATACCAACATATTTTATCTGATTAAGCTTTAGGTGTTTGCTTCAAGTTGTACAAAGCTTTCTTCAACCTACAAACCAAATTAAAATGTGTTTGGTCCACATAACCTAGTGGTTGTTCCATGTACACTTCTTCCTATAAATCTCCACGAAGAAAAACATTATTTACATCCATTTAATGTAAAGACCATCCTTTTACTACTGCCATAGTAATGGTTGCTCTTATAATTGTCATTTTTATAACTAGAATATAAATCGCCTCATAGTCTATGTCATAAGTTTGGGCATAACCTTTGGCAACCAATCGTGTTTTTTACCTTTTCATAGATCCATCTTCATTGTGCTTGACTTTGTACACCCAATTGAATTTTTGTCCTTTGGTCAAACTACTAATTCCCAAGTAGCATTAGCATCCAACGTCGCCATTTTTTCATCCATGGCATTGTCCCACTTAGGGTTTCCAACCGCATGTTCAAAATAAGTAAGTTCAACCTCTTGTATAACTGTCACCATGTATGCATAATGATGAGCTACAAAGCCATCATATGTGAGTCTTTGTATAAGGTATTCGACTCGTGTGGATCTTTGTATTCCACTATTGTTGTTAAGTGTTTTCAAAATTTTATTGGCCATTTGAGCTCTGGGAGTAGTAACTGAAAGGACTTTTGATTCTTCACCCACACTCTTCTCTAAATCATTTAACTGACCATCTACATGATACTTTCTAGATGATGTTTGAAAACTACCATGTATATGTTTGAAAGATCTTAATCTTCCTTTCCATGGAATGCTATTAGACCCATTAATTGAAGACTTTTGTGGTCCATTAATTAATTGTGATTCTTGTTCCACATTTGATGAAACATCACCATTTCTAACCTTTCCATCTTTTGCTATCTTCAATGGTGAATACCAGCTAACCATCTCATTAAACACAACATCTCTACTCACTTACAACTTTCGAATGGAAGGATTGAAGCATTTATATCTTTTTTTGTTTTGAGGAATATCCCATGAAGATACACTTTTCGGCTTTTGGGTTTAGTTTTGATCTCTTCTCGTCAAGAACATGCACGTATGTAATGCAACCAAACACTCTGAGGTGTGAGACATCTAATTTATTGCATGTGAATTTTTCTTCCAGTTTCATGCCATGAACTATTGTTGTGGGTGTTCAATTCATGATATAAATTACAGTCATTACTGTTTTAGCCCAAAAATAAATTGGCAAATTTTTTTCATTCAACATGGCACGTGTTATTTCTACAATGTGTTTATTCTTCCTTTCAGTAACTCCATTCTAATATGGGGAATAACTACATGAATATTTCTTTTGAATTCCATGTTCCTTCAAGTAATCACTAAAATCACAAAAATATTATCCCCCTCCATCTGACATTAAACACTTGATGCTCACACCTTTCTCCTTCTCCACCAGTGTTTTGAAATTCAAAAAATGTTGAAACATTTTACCTTTGTGTTTCATGAAATAAACCCACACCTTCCTTGTGTGGTCATCAATGAAACTCATGTAATACTTGCATCCTCCAATGGATTTTATCTTCGTGGTCCACACATCTAAGTGGATCATTTCTAAAGGTTTGGAACTTATATTAGTTGTTTGAATTGGGAATGGATGCCTAGTTTGCTTCCCCAATTGGCATGTTTCATAAACTTTTGACATCACTTCTTCTATTCCAAATTTGGGAAGACCTCCAATAAGATTTTGTTTCTTCATCAACTTAAGACATTGGAAATTAATATGGCCAACCTGCTTGTGCAAAATTCCAATGTTTTCAGCTCCTTTTCCATGTGTGAGTAATATGGAATTCACCTCAAATATGTTCACATCTAAGGTGAACATTAGTCCATTCCTTTCCCTTTTTGGAATCAATTTGCCTTAGTTTTCCATGTCTTCCACAAAACATCCATTTGAGTTGAATGTCACATGTAAACCTTGTTCCACCATCTAGCGTACCGAGACTAATTTTTTATATTATGGTTGGAACATAAAGTACATTTTTCAAGTACTTTGTTTGCCCATTTTGCATGGACAATGGCACCTTGCCAATTTGTGTGATGGGATGTGTAGTGTCATCACCAGTTTCCACAAACCCTGGTGTTTTCAAATCCTTTGTCTCTCTAAACCATTCTCCATGACTAATGATGTTGTTTGAAGCTCCAGAATCCACATATTAAACATTGTTATATGATACACCTCCTGTCATTGAATTTACCATGTGTTGTATCACAAATAGTTGTTCATCATTTTGATTATTAATTGATGCATAATTCTCTTGTTGTAGCTTTCCATTTCATGCATCATGTTCCCTTTGATAAAAGTTCTTTGCCATGTGCCCAAGTTTCTTGCAATAGTAGCAATTTGAGTCGTTATTTGGCTGTTGACCTCGATAACTTCCACCACACCTCCACGACTTCCTCATCCTTTAAAATTTCTTTGTCCACCTCCATGAGGTTGACCTTCATGTTGATGATGTCCACCATGCAAACTTTTGTGTCGACCTCAAAATGAAGTTTACCACCTCTACTTTTACTTCTATTAGTGTTTGAGTAAAAAACATTTTCTTGTGATCTTCCATTGGATGAAATACCAACAATTATTATCTCTTCATTTATAAGGTTATCAAGTCTTGGAAATTGAGAAATGTTTTTCGAACTACAATTGAAAAACTAGACAAAAACAACTTCCCAAATGTGGAAATTTAGGATTATGAAATTTTTGATGGGGAAAGGTTATTAAGAGTTCATAACTAGTAATGAGAAAGAATCTCCTCTCCCAAAAAACCCCCGCACAACAACAAATTCAAATTAATGAAACTTGGCATGAAAAAACAAGGAAAGTTTTGTATTGGTTTTTTCGTGAATGTGTCCGATTCCATGATTATGTTTATTCAAGATGAAAAATCACCCAAGCAAGCTTGGGATACATTGGTGAAGATGTATAACACCAGTACATAAGCTCGCAAAATGCAGCTCAAGCAAGAGTTACATAATCTACCAAAAAAAAAATGAACATCAATGACTATTTTACAAAGGTGAAAAACCTTTGTAGAATTTGGGAGAACTTGAAAGAAGGGGTTTGAAGATTGTGAAACGCAAATACATTATCAAGACCTTCATACAAAAGTTTGGTATGTAATCATGTACTTAATACTATACAAAATATTATACAAAATACACACATATATGTCAAACCTATGTATAGTATAAAATTTTGTATAATACTCAAAACATACATACATATGCAAGGTCCATCTTGTTCAAACTTAACCCTAACCTTAATCCAACAAACCTGAGAAAGAAAAACCCTGATTTTAACCCTAAAAACCCAAGGAAAGAAATAAAATCATTTTTTGAAATAGTTCATTTGTGAAACCCCAAAAATACATTGAGTGTTAACTTGAGAGATGGTGGACTTTGTCTTTCTCAAATTGTATTTGTTCCACTTCAAAATTCGTTTTGATGTCTTCTTAATGTAAATTTTTGTCATAGCAACTTTGCAATGCTACACCGCTCACATGTGACTGTGTATTGATTTGAAATTTTGGTAAAACATGAAAAACTATGTCTACTACTATCTCTCAAAATTTCAGCTCATTTGACTTCATAAAATGAAAGATCTTACTATTTCCTTGAAATCACCTCAAACTAGGACCTAAACACAAAATGACTTATAACTCGTTCTCAACAACTCCAAACTCCTTGAGATTTGAGGAGACATATTAAATATATGTCTTCTATATCTATTCAAAATTTTAACTCTATTAATGATTACCATAAAGAGTTATCACTTTTTTTTAAATTAACTTCAAAATTGAGGCTAAAACTTTAGATACTTGGATCTCTCTCAATACATATCCAAATGACATGAAATTTTTTACAGGTATATTATTTTTTATGATTTATAAAATCCCGAAGCAATAGATTCAAAAATGCTCAAACAAAAGAGATATGACCAAAAAACTAAATCTGACATAGAATATTCAAAAGTTCATAACTCTTACAAAACATATCCTTTTCTTTTGAAATTTTGAGAATAGAAACTTCTTACAATCTTATATAATCTCTCCAAGTTTCACTCCAAGATCTTTTCATAGTAGATTTAGATTTAGATTTAAATATCTAAATTTTACAAGCTTTGATATGTTAATCTCCTTTCACCTTTTTTCTTTTCTTTTCTTTCTCTTCACATTTTTCCCTTTCCTTGTTTCTCTTTTGCACTTGATAAACTCCTATGATATTACTAAAAATTATCAAGCTCTAGTTTTAGAAACTTTGTAGCTCTAAATTTCTTTCAACTTTCTTATCAAATAACCTAAGCTCTCATACCATGTTAACAAATAAGAGATCTAGTCAAGTACAAACATAGATCTTTATTGAAAGGAAACTAAAACATGATGCTCACAACATGGAACATAACATTAAAAACTCCTCAAGGTTTTTGTCATATGAAATACACAAACTTGTGCAATGAAGAGAAAAGAACCAAACCATCAGCACCAAGGTATTTAACTAAAAGATTGAACCTCAAATAACCAAACTAATATAGGTAAAGAAAGTAATTCAACCTTGTGAAAGTAACCTAGTTACTTTCCTACTCCAATAACTAATGAAACTTAACTAGTTGAACTTGAATTCTCAACATAATTTAATTATACCTTAAACTAAACATGATATGTTTTAAAACAAACCATATAAAACCAAAATGAATTTTAAAAATCCTAATAAGCCCATAATATGAACAAACATATGTTTAATATACCTTGAATAAAAATTAAATACTTTAATATGCCATGAATACAAGTTAATATATGTTTAACATACCTTGAAGTAACTAATTTTGTTATTAAATGAATGTAGGGGCATGTTCTTGGATGAAAAATCCAATAATTTGGTCAATATGGATAGATGTGCAATTTTATAGTTGCACCATAGTTGCAAAAATATTAGTAATTTAAAAGGATGGTGACTAGTTGTAAAAATGATAAAACATATTTACAATTGATAAATAATCACATGTAGTCACAAATTCAATGGTCACATAATATAAAATTTCTAGTAGTGCAAAGCGAACAATGGTTATGATTACATTCAAGATAGTTATTTTCCAAAGTAATAGACTATAAAGAAAGTGTCTTTGTTCAAGATGTGTGTGCATGGAGATGGTAGTGGGTGTATTTAATGAAATGAATGCAACCTAGCAACGACCTCCAAATGGCTTCGATCATGTTTGATCATGTCAAACACTTGGAAGATTGGACAACATTCACCTACCATTTGTATGATCCATTCTACTATAAGGTGATGGTGATTGCCATATGTGACATGCAATTTGAAGACATTGAGGTTTAGTGTGTCATGTGGCGACAATTAAACAAGGTGATGGCAAATAATGGTGTTCCCAATCCAAATTTCCAGGGATTAATGGTCGACAAAGCTCAAGCCAATTGGAATGCAATTTGAATTATTTATGATAACGAAGATCCAAGTGAACTGATGGTTTATAAAAAACAAACTTGTTTTTTTCACTATAATTAATCTTTGGACATACACACAAAACAATAAATGAAGCGAGAGATGTGAGAACAACATAAGACATTGTGCTATGAATACAAAAATGTTATTTATTTAGAAGAAGTAGATGTTCAATATGTAGTAATCCATTGTTGGTGGTATTCCTCCAGAGAGCTAATGAAGTTGGACTTCCATTATCGGAAAATTTGCTTAATTTTTGGTATTTTCAAGCCAAACAATGGGGAGGATTTATGATACATGTCCCACACATCTCCTTTCATCCCATCTTTTTCACAAGTTCAAATCTAAGGTATGATTCATTTTAAATCAACATAACAAACATTTAATTTTTCTTACAAAAATTCACTATGGGAGAGCTTGCAAACATGCCCACGTGGAACTTTTTAAAATAGTGCACAGTGTATGGTTTCAATAGTCGAGGAAAAGGGGAACTTCCTTGTATGTTGCAACATCAAATGATTATGTTTGACCTTTCAAACAATTGATATTGTATTTTCAATTCAAACAGGGTGGTCATCTAGATCAAGGGCCTAATAAAAGCAAGTTGCTCTTGTGTAAAACAACCCAATTAGGTGATCCGAAGCAATTTACAAACGCAATTCTAAAATATGCCCTAGAATTATCTTGCATAGCTAGAATCACATACATGGAAGGTGACGAGATTTTTGGTTCTTGCAAATGAAAGGCAAACCTAGCCCCCAAATTAAAAGGGAATTCACATAAACAACCATGTGAATTTTTCATCCATGCAATTGGCAAATCAAATGTGCAAATTAAACAATTTAGGGCCGATTAAGTTTATGGAGATGTTAAGGTTCTTGAGGCTCCATGTGGAGATGGAGTTTGGCATATATAACTATGCCCCCTTACATTGCATGTTCAATGTTTTGCATTGCAAAAAACCACCAAGCATTCTTATGCTATAAGGATAATTACAAAGCCAACTTCAATTGGTGTCCCTACCCAACTTATAATTATCCAAGGTTGTGGTTTCATTCCTTGGTGCACCCATAAAGTTGCACAAGTTTTAGTTTTGTGCAAATGATTTGAATCGATGCATTAGTAGTACAAAGCACAAGTATGCATTCGATAAATCATTTCTTTAAAAATTTGACCCATTCAAGTCAAAATGAATCATAAGCAAGATGAAATCAAGTTTTTTGAGGAAGTAAGATTTGTTTTCAATAAGCGACAACCTATTTTTTTTCGAAATATATTTGGAGAAAAAAATGCCATTCTTATAAACAGGCTAGTGGATGAAATGTCGTGGCCAACAACATCTAGTGGTAAGGCTATTCGTTGGATTATGATGTCAAATCTATACTATAATCAATGGGAGGTTGATCAATTTCTTGAAGCAATTATAAACACACCATTAGAGGTTCCCCTTCTTGGGCATGGATGAATATATAAAATTTTATCTAGCCAGAATCCAAACAAGAGGTAATATGAAATTACAATGGGGAACTTCTTAATTTGCATTTGTTTGGATTTTGTAACTATGATTTCTAGTTCTTTAGGTTGACAAGGGAAATGGGTGCCTTATAAACACATGTACTATGTATTACAATATGTCATGTTTTGTGGGGAGTTTGAAAATTTCATCCATTTCCCAACTTGAAGTTGTGATGAAGTTTGTCGCTTATTAGTTCACGATCTAACTTCTATATAGGTAGGAATACACTTTTGAATTGTCACAAAAAACAAATATATGAACATTGTCAATTTTAACGCTCGTGATGATGCAATCTATTTGGCTTTTAGACTAAAATTTGCAAACAATGTTACAACTATGGTTTGATAAAAAAATTCAATAATTGTTCATTCAACATCTTGCTTGGTATGAATGATGTTTCCATACTATATAGAAATTAGTTATCAAATTAAGTTAAATGTCACTAATAATTTAAAACATTATATTGAAAAATTATGGGAAACAATTTTGAACTTTCGATTGTGGGTACCCACGACAAAAGTATTGTAAGATATTATTATCATAAATACAATATTTTGTCTACTAGGATGAATATTTTGTAACATTAAAAAAATATCCTTGCCACATAAGTAGAATATTTTGTCCATGTGTATGGAATATTTTTATTTACATAGAGAAAATATTTGGCATATGTGGAAAATATATTCTTTAAAAAATTTATGCAATTCACAAAAGTTCAGTTCATATGTTTGTTGTTCACCACTCACAAGTCACTGCTCATGTTCATGCACTCACATGATAGTGACGTTGTTGAGATTTAAACAATCAATATTAGGCATATATACATCACGATTTACACAATGGATGATGGTGTAAGATTGTTGTTTTCTCTAATTTTTATAAGCTCTTTTTCACAAATTGCATCCTCTCTTCCCTTGAATTTTTTTGAAATGAAATATTAATAAGTCCTTGTTTTTCATTGTCTGTCATTTTGCACAAAAAATTGAAGTGCAAATTTGAAGCGAAAATATGTAAACTAAAACAAGAAAAAAAAATTAACAAATGCAACATGAGACTATGAAGTTAATATGTGCCAAGGATTGGAACACTACAAATGAACGTTATAGTTCAAAAACAAGAGGTAAATTATGGGAACAAATATGAATACAACTTGATGACATGTGTATCCAAGTTGTTATGAGCATAATTAACATTATCATTTCTACAACCATACCTATTGTACTTAATTTGCCAAATTACATATAGGTTCATCCAATGACTTGTTGGGAACCGTAATCCAACATGGATGGCCTACTTTTTAACATGGGTTTTTTTTAAATCCCTTAAATTTTGTTCTAAAAGGAAAATTTTGATTTATAAAGCCCAACCCTTTCCGTGTTAAAATAAGGGGGAAGTCTTTACATGCAAGGTAAAACATGGGTGTTGGACTTATGTGCATCCTTTTTCCTCAAGTTTTACCCAACATAAAAACCTAGCCCAAAATTTCTTTACATTGGGAGAACCCGGATATTCATGGCCACATTTTTTTATATCAACTTAAGAAGGCATGGGGGAGGGAGGCAGTTTGAAGGTGAAGAAGGGACACATAACATAGGTGTGGGAGTCCAATGGTTTGTGCATTAAAGCTT
>Ga0116227_10003786_pt1 | contig 33323 bp, 25 predicted proteins | sample S1TSphgellanicum_FD_89693 | JGI IMG/M metagenome (GOLD analysis project Ga0116227, IMG submission 89693) | Host-associated microbial communities from peat moss isolated from Minnesota, USA - S1T2_Fb - Sphagnum magellanicum MG | ecosystem: Host-associated > Plants > Peat moss > Unclassified... | reverse complement strand
GGTGTTTTTTGTTAATTAAATATAAAAAAAGAATAAGGTGGAGTGTCTAAATCTTTAAAATAATAAAATTGAGGTGGGAAAAAATTTGGGGTTTTTTTTTTTTTTTTTTTTGTTTTTTTTTGTGGGGTGGGGATGATGTAGGTAGTGGAAGTGGTGAGTAGGGTTTCAAAACAAAAAATTCAAAAAATTATAATTTTTTTAGAATATATATTATTTCCCTCAATTTTGTGGGTTTTGAAACTTTGGTGAAACTTTACAAAGTTTATCATTTTTTTGAATTTACATTAAAGAATTTTTTTTGTTTTATCACCACAATGTGAAAATTCACACCCAATTAAAAGGCAAATTTACACACATCACTAAAGGTCAATTCACACTATAGGTAATGGCAATGGTAAATTATCATTTTATATGAAATCTTTTTTTGTTGGTAAATAAATGCCATGCCATGCTAATGTGGCATGTTGTTAACAAATCACCAAAGTGGATAGTGGGAAACGGTAAACTGTCGTTAGATCAATAAATTTTAAGATATATGTATTTTTTGTGCCTATCATATTGGATAATTTATCAACCTTGACCATAGGGTGTTAAATTGCTAATTTACAATTTTGAGCATCTTTTGCAACATATTGAATACAAGCTTCACTTCTTTTTTCTTCTCTATCCACAAGCATCGTCTTCATTGATAGATCTTCAATTGTTTTTGTGCACAATAATGTGTAAAGATCATGAAGAACATTGATAGTAAGCAGAAACTAAAGCAAGAAGGAGAGGGAGGGAAATGGAGGGGTAGGGCAAAGGGAGGTTGGACATTACCTTGTGTTGTAACATTTGGGGAAATAATTACAACACTAATCGAAGTAGTGGTGTCATTTGCACTCAAAGGAAGAGGAGTTGCAACTATGTTGTCCACAGTTGGTGAAGTTACAAATGTTGCCAAATCATCACACCAAAGACAAAACAACTAGGATCATGTTGAGGTCCTAACACTCCTTAAATGCAAAAAACAAGACCACATTGCAATTAAGAGATTAGTTGATCCACACTTTCAAATGATTCCCTAAACATAAAAATGAGAGAAAATTGTTGAAGAGTTGCACAAGATCACAAAAGCAAAAATCATTCACATCAACAAAATGTGTAAAGATAAGTGGAATGGCTTTATCTAACTTCAATTTCTTTTTGAAGTATCATATAAAGATCAACAATCATACTTCATTTTAAGATTTGATAATGAAGAATGTGACAAACATCACCTTTCGAAACAATTTGACAAATATTTTTATGATGTGATTGAATTGTTTTATGAGAAAAGGTAGCAAATGCACCTTTATATGTGAGAAACATCCATGTTAAAGGAAACACGATCTATATTCAATCGCAAGAACATGATACAAAGGATTCTACTACACCTCAAACTTCATTGTTGCAATAACCTTTGATAAATGATTACGTTCCCAAAAAACATGCAAGTCAAGGACAACAAGTAGCAACATATGCAACACAATGGTGTGAGGTACCAGTTGTAAACTTTGACAATTTTTCCAAATCCTCTCAAGGTTACTAGAGGACTATGTTTTGAAACTTTCCATCTACAACGACATCCAAAGGTTTTCATAAGACTATGATCATGGATTCATTATTTGCTACAATAGTTTGTGCAATTCAACCAACAATATTAATAATATTTGGGAACACATGTGTTAAGCACAAGAAAATGCATGTGTTTTTATCAATAATTAAAAGTACATATAAGAATAATAGAATTCTTGTTGATGCAACAAAACACATAAATGTCTCATAGTTTGGAATTGAGAAGCATCACAATAAAGTTCAAAAACACACAACCAAAAATTGGTTACAATATATGAGATCCAAAAACAAGAAAATTCATTGCATAAACAAAAATGTGGTAAATGTTCTAGCTAATTTGAATAGCAATGTATCATGTTTTCATTAAAAAATAAAATGAGATCCTTCCACCAATATATATATATATATATATATATATAAATTTTTTTTTTAAATTTTTATTTTTCAAACTCATCAAAAAATGAAAATTCACAATCAACATTCATATGATTAGTGATGATGATGAAACTAGTTGAACATCAAGGAAATCAAAGCAAGTCATTTTCAATTTTAGAATTTAGTTCTTAGATTCATACTTTAGTTTTCAATGAAACATAAAATCACTTGAAGTAGATTCATTTTCAATTCATGGCCTACATGTTCCAAAATACTATTATAGTGTTCTTCCTTATGCATTTTCAAAGACCTCATTAACATGTAAGGTAACATGTTCAACATCAATAACATCGCCTACTTCTATTGTAGTTGAATGAGTTGGTTTTCTACGTATAGTTGAACCATTAAGGATTTAACGTTGTAATTTTTTTCATTCAATATCAAGTTATACAACATGCAACAACATATGATGGTATCATATAAATAAAGGATATGTAATTAGGTTTTTGGTAAAAGGTCTATAAACATTTTTTGTGAAGATTTTGAAGGATTTTTCAATCATATTTTTGCTATGGGACAATTAGTGATTTTATAATGCTTCAAGAATCATGTGACATACCCCAACTTGTTTATATGGCACCATTAGCTATGGCAACAATGGATAACCATTTTTCCTAGACTATAAGTTCATATACCTTTTAATTGTTCATGGTTGATAGCAAACAAAATGTCTTTCAATGGCTTTTTGGTATAATGAAAAAAAATCAAGACTTAAACATTGTTGATAAAACCTAAAGTCTCAACAAACACATCCTAAAACCATTTTTGATGGTTCACAACAACTTCTATTTGAATATTGTAGCTTTTTGATTTGAAGGAGTTTTAACCAATTGCAAAAACTTGGGCCTTTGCCTTATGCAGACCGATTTGCATAACATTAGTGGTGCCATGAACTAATGACACCCACAAATTTTTTTTAATTCATCCACAACTTAAACCAAATCATTACCTTTAAGTCATTTAAGTTGATTATTCAAAAACAAATTCATTGCACCCACAAATTCATGGACAACCAAATGCACAATAAATTTCCTAATTGTAAAATGTCCATAACAATGTAAATAATGTGTTGCATGTGCTAGTTTATACAAACTACAAGCTACATGGATATCCATAAGGATGACAAATCAAAATTTCATGTTCTTTTCCATCATGGGTCTTAATGTTTGTGTCAAATGTTACACAAAACTTTTACTGAGATGAAAATGTTTGATCCACCTCAAATTATTAATTTTCTAACAATTACAAAGAATAAAAATTGAAACATAGATGAGCTTCACGAGTAGAAAACACAAATCATGAGCAAATATCAAAACAAAAAGGAGTTGCATGAGCATAAAACATAGAAATTAGAGTGCAAAGGAGTTGTGCAAGCAAAAAACACATAAATCAAAATGCAATGAAGTTGTGTGAGCAAAAAAACAAAAAAAATCATAGCAAAAATTAAAATGCAAAGGAATCAAGCAAGCAAAAAATACCTTGCAAAAGTTGAGCATGCTTGAGAAGAGGAAAGGGTGAGAGTTTACCTCACCATGGTGCAAGCTTACCTTCATAGCTCTTGAATAGTGGTTAGAAGTTGTTGCATGTCGATCTATCCTACCTATGAGCTTATAAATCCCATGTATGAATGATGATAAAATAGGATGACAATTGCAAAAATTAAAATGTACTATCCATAAGTAATGCCTTAACTTTTTAGGTCATATTAACATTTAGTTTTTTTTTGTTTTTCAGTAAGCTAACGCTAAGTGTGATCTGACCTAAAAAAAGAACAAGAATATTTACAAATGTTCTGAAAAAAATCAATGGGTTGCTGAAAAGTAACTTCCTTTTTTGCAGCAATAAATGATTGTTCTTGTGTTTCTTCATGGTTGAGGAGTTTTGTCAAAACAAATAGAAGCCTTTGTAACCACTAAACCCTGAGCTTGCACAAAAAAACACAGAAGTTCTTTAGCTTAAAAGAAAAATTTGAAGTCCGAAAGGAATCCACAGTGAATTTGTCCTGAAAACTATTACATTGATCAATCAAATTATCTGATGGAAGCCACCAAAAAAAAACCAATCCTTAGGAGAACAAGTCAAGCAATAAGATCATTTTGAGTTGATCTAATGGAGCTATCAAAATTAGCCATCTCATGAGCAGCAAAATCTAGAAATGTAAAGCCCTACTTGTTGTTTTGATAGTGTATTTGCAGATAGGCCTACAAAGCATAAGAAACCCGAGGGTGTTTCTTTTCCCTGTGACACCCAGTGGGTACCAGGCACATACCTGGTACCTACCAAGTATCATGAGGAAAAAAGACAAGGCTTTACATTGTGCAATACCCTTGGGCTGGAGCCTAATGTTGTTGGGTATATGTTGCCTTTGCTAAGCATGTGCATTTGGCCATCCGCAATATATACACTGAATCTAGAAGTTGTGAGGTTGGCTCGATTGCACCACAATCTAAAGTTCATTTATTGGGATTGGCTACACGGCACTTTCGATGTCTCCCATTGTGTCACATTTAGATTCAGCTCTTTCCACCCATAAAGGACCCACTCCTTGCCTTTTGCTTGGTGACCTCCAGAAAACAAGCAGCTGCACTTTATATAAAAAAGCAAGCAACCAAGCAACTCATCACATAATGGCTCCGCCCCTCTTGTGACAAGTGCAGACTTCACACCAGCAAATAGTTAAAAGTAACAAATGTTCCATCAAGCTCCCCAAAAATGAGAACATACAGTTCACAATAACAACCGACGATTGTGTTGTGTGGTTCTTTGAATATTTAGAAGAACCAAAATTTACATACTTCAAGAATCAGAGAACTGTCAGTTCTGGTTCTTTGAAAAAAGAAGCAGAATCAAAGAATGAAAGCTGGTTCTGGTTATTTCAAAAACCTTAAAGACTCAACGATCATTCTATGGCATGTTCTTTCTCTTTTGCTTTTTTGTTTTGTTTTGGAGAGCTGTGGTCATGTACCAAAACTGATTCTTGGAGTAGGTACTTTGAGAATCAACAAGAAGCAAAGTGATGAGTATATAGTATATACTCTCAGGTGTTGGGCAGGTAACTGTCGCCCATTCTAAGAACCACCCAACACTGCTAACAACCTAGTAAAGAACATTCCTCAAAAATGTGGGACCAAATGAAAACTCCATCAAACCGAATGAAAACTCCATCATTCTGTAGTGCAAGGAGAGCCAATAATCTTCCAATTCTGTAAACAAAACAGTTCCAATTGTTTGGATCTTTGATTCGGGTCCAAACGCAAATTGACATATGTGAAGTCAAGAGTCAAGACCACCACCAAGTGATGTATTTCACAGACTATCTTTGTGATTGCATATGTTTTTTTTTTGGAATGATCTGGTTATGCAATACTTATTTATTAAAAAAAAACCCAACTTCAATTTCAATTCCATCCTATTGTTAACATAGTCTTCGATTTGATACCACAAGTTGCAATTGTGAACTGGCATGATAGACTAGCACTCTAATGAACTAAGAAGCTATTCTCTAACCAAACATAATAAATCATTGTTCAACAATTCGAGATCTTTTCATTATACTTTTATACATAATGCTTGCAGGTTAGGAATCGCTTGCAATGCACTTTATTTGACATCTAAGGGTATATGTAATATACATTTCAATTGAATTTGATCTAATTTGTTTAGAGCAAATCCAACCAACACCTTGTATGTGGGCCTCTATCGTCTAGGGTGTATCACATACAATTGGGGGTTTTTTTTTTTGGGTCTTCACCACCACCAACCATAACATGCAATTCTTGAAGAGTGTACATCAGGATGAGTTGAATGCCATCACTAGTGCCATATTAAAATCAAACATATTTCTTTACAGGTCTTTTTGGACAACATTGTGTAGTTTGCATATTTTAGAGAGCCAAACACAATTTCCTACTATAGAAAGTGTGAAATTCATCCAAATTATAGTTTTTAATCCACGGTACTTTTGTGGGTGGAATTGCTCTTACAATAATCTTATATTTACAAAATATGTATACCATGCGCGTATGTATAGTATATATGTAAGATATATCATAATAGGTGAAACAATTGATTTGTAAATAAAATTCACATCTCCTTTTCAACATTTAAACCGCTATTACCCAAAGCATGAAGTTGGGTTCATTAGGGTTCATTCATGGGAATGGGGGATTTTTTTCAATTGTAAAACTTTGTCTTGAGAAGACGGCGTAGGTGGCCCCATTGACCAGGTCCGCACGCGTCTTAGGCTGTGATCTTTTCTTGGTTCTCGATTGGGGACACATTAGAAGTTCATGCGTGAGTTGGCCACTTGGCATTCTTAAGCAAGAGGTGCAAATGTGAGTGGTGTAGTGCGTGCTTGCCCCAGGATTGGTTAATACCGTCCTTAAGGAAAAAGTCGGATGTAGGTCCCCACCTCCCCCCTATTTCGTGTATGGATTTTAGCACTGGCCGGTGACTTTGTCATATCTCTCTTTTCTTCCGTCCCTGCATGTCATGCAAAGGCCAAACCAAAACAACAATAACGTCGACTCCGTGTGGGCCTGGAGAGGTCGGTCTCTAAAGGACTATGTTTTTCCCCCACAATAAAATCCCATAGAAAAATTGTCTTCTTTCTTCACCCTCGTAGTAAACCTTGGGTCTTTGCCTCACCCGTCCTACCATATATACTCAAATTTAGTTAGTTTTCTAGTTTAATGCATCAACAAGGACATTTAAGAAGATTTCATAGTCTGACCAATTGTACTATGAGTTCACCTCCAAAAAGTGCTACAGGTTCAATTGAACAGAGTCCTGTGTTTTCTTGAACTCTTTGAAAAAAAATTTCTAGTAGTTTCTAGATAATGATTTGAATGGATGTCTCCATGTTCATGTTTGGAATTGCCTCTTTATTAGAAGGCTATTCATAGGTAGCCATGAGGATCTCATAAAGAAACAAAAGTTCAAATTGCCAAATCAATAAATAGACACAAAATTAATCTTTACATGAAACAACAAATTGGGATTCAAGCATTTTGAGTCAAAAAAAATTGTCTTCACTATGTGCAACCAACAATGAAAATCAATCACCAATTATGTAGTGCCCTGATCATTTGGTAGTACATACTACATATTGTGTTTAACGTGGGCACCATGAAAAATATAGAACCGAGTTTCACCAAGAGTAGTTTCTTTCACTTCACATTAGGTGCATTGCTTTGATGTGATTAATAAGCTCATGAGTAGTGTTTGCTTCCATGCCCCTCAACTTAGTGTTAGTCTCTTGCTAATAGGTCACTTGGGGTGTCTTCGGGTAGAGTGCAAAATGCTTAATGCTCTAGAGGTTTTATTTTTGCGTTTCCCCCTTTTTTCATTTCTATGCTTGATGAAGTTTGGTGAGTCTCCATTCCTCACAAAACAAAGACATGGTGGAAGAGAGCACCTTTCCCAAGAAGCAATTGAAACAACTATAGATGGGTATAAGATACACAACGATTTTCATATTGAAGAGAATGATGGGCCTGTTAGGACATTTGCCCAGTAGATGATAGATTATAGATGTGGCATAATGTACATTGTAATGTAAACCTGGAGCAGGACAAATGGGTTTCTTGTGAACACACATATGATGTCCAATAAGATGGAAAATCAAGTCCATTTATTTCAAAGAATTCTGCATTTTGAGGCTCTTCGAACAAAGACAGAAACTATGGTCATGTATTTTTGAGCTGGCCATCCACAGCTTAGAAGCAAAAGGAAAAGCGTTCGAAGTACCTTATCATTCTTTTCGTGGTTTTCTAATTTACCAACATGGGGAGGAAGTCTTCAGTCCTCCAAGCCATCAAACTCACATCAGAAACTCCTTTGGCAACTCTGGAAAACCTACTGTGTGCATGAATTCCCTGTACTTTGACTTAAGGACATTCATGCTCACAATTGGTTGCAAATCACCACATATCTTCAACTGCAACATTAGTTTCCAGAAACAAACCTTTGCAAACTCTCCACAGTTCCTAACAAATGCATTATGGACACTGTACAGAACCATCTTCACTACAGTGAGCATGTCAACAACCAGCCAGCCAGCAGTAAAGGGCAGTTTTATCTTAAGAGAGCCAGTTTTCTTAGAATCAGACAAGGAGCAATCTCTCCATAACCAGAGAAGAGAGTCCCTTTGCAAGATTGATGGGATCGTCAACAGATCCTGGACCAGGTGGCTGGTATCCAGGATGAAATTGGTCTCCAGTGTAGCCTGCTATTAACAAAGCAGCTGCCTTTTCAGGTGTCACCTTTGTGATTTCTGGCACAGCCCCAGACCTGCACAACAGGATTCACACCTTCGATAATGAACTAATTAAGTACACACACTGCCCACAATGGATGGGCTGAAGTCTTCCTATCAATCTAAGCAGACAGACTGGTCAAGCTAATCCACATTGAACCGTAAAGTATGTAAAGAGAGCACTCTCCCAGTGAGGTGTTTAGGATTCAGTGACAACCATATTTCCATCCACATGAGCCACAAGGACAATGCCGCCTTTTAAAGGGTATTGATGAAGCACACCTGTCAGCAGTCACCAAAACTAAAGGAGGAGGGTGTCTTGTAAAGGTTGGCAGCCTGTGGCATATGGCTTGCAAAGAGGTGTGCCACACCATCTTTGCTCCATGCTATGCCAAGGTCTGATGACACTGCTGCCTCAAGCAGAGTAGGGTTACCAATGGACCACTGACTCGGGTGTGAATAACACCACTGTTGCATCTCCTTGCACCAATAACCTGATCCCTCCAACCCAACACAAATTTAGTCAGTATCTCACAACACAGTGTCACTCTGCCTTCTTCATAAAAGTAACAGGATGGAGGTGTATCCGAACAAAGCTCTGAATATATATAATTCTCTCTACCTGCAGTTGCTCCTCACCACAAATATGTCAAGGTGGAAGGAAAAAAAAGAGTGTTCTGAGTTCTGACCTTGAAAACAGAGGGAGAGCATTACAAGAAGTGAGATTGGGTGATGCCAAGGCAGCCACTGAGCTCTCCACAGTTTCTGTGTCATTTTCCATGCCAGGGTCTAGAAACAATTATTGATGCAATCGGTGATCATCCAAGCAACAGTCGGGAACTAGCAACCAACAAATGTAAAGGTTCCAAAGTCAATTCCTTGGACTTTGTGATTGTCCAACAATGGTAAGTTAAAAGCAGAGGCCAAAAAATTTCATGCTCAAGCTATGCACAAGCTGAATACTTTTGCACTCAACATTTTTGGGATGTGTTACAGCTGCATAGGAAAGTCAATATTTCAGAGCTCACCTGTAATTTGAGGCAACATAGACTGTGAGAGGAAACGCATTGTGAGATACCACTCGTGTTGGTGCTGGGTTGAGGATGATGGACAAAGTCAAAGCAGCTGAGGGGTTGTCAGGAATGGTGCACACGTTGACATCAACATGGGGTGATGACCCAACAGCACCATCATGCACATAGATGTGATGTCACCTGCACATGTGAAATAATGATTTTGATTTCTAACATCAATGCATAGCAAATTGAATGAGCTTCTGAAAGAAATTCCAAATTCTGTGTCTTCTTCACGAATCAGGAACCTCCTCTCTCACAGGCGCATCATCCCTCAACATCTGACCACTGTACCTAAACATGGATATAAACTCACTAACTAAATTCCTTAAAAAGGCTGTTGAACTGAGCTTTGCTGGTGTCTTTTGCTCCCACAGAGTAAGATCCCCATGTGTAGACTATTGTAGGAGATGTTGGCTCTATAGTCCCAGATCCAGCCATGATGTTGTTAATAGAAGCAAGGTCCTCTCTGAAGTCAGAAACAATGAAATGGTTGGAAAGCTGCAACATTCTATTTTTTGCTCTGAAGTCAGAAACATGACATGGTTTGAAAGCTGCACCACTCCATTTTCTGCTCTGAAACTCTTTTGCCAACAAGCATGCAAGTTCCAGAGACAGGAAAGACTCATCACCAGAGCTGGAACAGTAGCATTATGCTTTGTCACCTCTTCTCCTTCAGATTCTAATAAGCATCCCCTTGTGGAGGAACTTCTTTAGATGCAAGAGCCCAGTTCAACACATGGTTCACACCTGGACCTTCTTTGTTCAGATGACCTCAAAAACTATTGTCAGAATCAAGGTCTCAACACCTCAAGGTTTCCTATTCCTGCAACAGCAAAGAACACATCTGCCAGGTGACCAATCTCATGCATGGTGAGAGAGAGAGCATACATTCTCTGACCTTGGGAACATGATTGTCTCCTGATGGCCATGGGATCCACCACCACAAATTGTGAACTGCCATCAAGAAATTCCCATAAGGAGACCCGACCATCAGAACAAAGGTGAGAGATATCACATCCTACTATGGAGAGAGATGAACATTCCCACAATCTCCTGGAGTTGCAAAATTCTCACAGCACATAACCTCTTCAAACTGGTGATGTGTTCTTCCTTTACTATGAAGGCGGTGAGAGAGGATAACATCTTGAGGGATGGCAATCAAATGGACAAATGCACAATTCTAATTTCTCATAAACATATGCGGTGTGAAGTACTAGGAGTACAACAAGAAGCCTTTGAGAGAGGCAAATTGGATTCAATTCACAATGAAGATGAATGCTAATTTTTGCAAACCACATGCAATAGACATGGAAACAAATGAGAGACAATTGAAATAAATCATGGGAGAAATACTTCAAGGAAAAGAAGAAGATCGAAACTATAAATGCACCCACACACATCCAATTGAAATCCTTGGTATGACCAATTTGATAACTTTTATAACATAAAACTGAAATAAATTGTGTGTCAAAGAGTGTTTATCAAGGTGTGAGAACTAGTCACAATAGAAGTTGAGTTTGTTGATGTTAGTGATGATGAGATTGCACCTTAGACACAAAAATGTTTCACACACTCCACAAAATCATGATGAAAACACAAGGTGTTGTTCCTTCTTTTTGTTCCAATACTCCAAGAACTAGGACCACTTACCTACTTGAAGTTCGAAGCAAAGCTAATTGAAGTGCATCAAAGGAAAAAAAAGGGAAATTATATGCAAGAGATTTTTCAATTGTAGAAGTCATCGAGGACACTTCAAAGAGTGTAAAGGAAATAGCAAAATGAAGATGGATGTGATACAAAGAATTATTAATCAAATTTTAGAAAGCGAGAAAGTAAAGAGAGACGTTAATTCAAGTGGTAAATTCAATTGAAATGTATGTGATCTCATGTTTGTTGTTTGTAGGTTGGGGATGGGTAAACATTAACCCCATAATTTGAATGTGATAAATATAGTTGACACCTTGAATGTAGTGCTATGGTAGAAATGTTTTAAACTAATTAAGTGTTTTCCTACATGCATCAAGGCCAAATGTCTATGTTATACTATGGGCAAATGTTGTTACCAAATTTGTTGAACTTATCATGCTTGATCTAAAATTTATGATGCACAATGTGAAAGTTTTATTTTTGTTTCTTCAAGTTTATTTGTAATGGTTGTTGTTGGTCATTGTCTTTGGCTTAGTGGCATTGCAAAACATGAAAGTATTTAGGGGGGCTTAAATTGTAGTGTGAGGAGGACATTAAAAATTTGTGTAGATCGGGGAACAAGATGACTTGGGGTATGGGAGCAAGGTGGAAATTCATAAACCAAAATAAATCTCAAATTTGATTTGACAAGTCATACAAGAAGAGAACTGCCATGGAAACAAGTGGAAAAAACCATATGCATGGGCACCTCCCATGTACCAAGGGTATTTTGAGAAAACCTAAATCATCTTGCATCATTTTCATACAACTTTTTGAATTAAAACCTAAAGCTTATAGAATTCCTTTGTGGTTATTATTTTCATGTGTGCTTTAGTTGTAGTTACTTGAACAAATTCACTATAGTTGAATCATAATGAGTGCATAAGTTGCATTTTTGTCAAATTGGTCATGACAACATTGCTTAAGAACCTTTAGAATACATGTTAATGAAACTTAATTTGAATCTCAAATGTCTGAACCATTGGTGAAACCTTCTTCAACATTCATTTCCAAGTTCAAAACCAATATGTCACTAATTTACATATACAAGGGGTTCGCGTTGCCAATTCTTCTACCAAATTGATGATTTCACATGCATAAGTACTCACAAAAGAGCAAAAAATGAATTTTAAAAAAAAAATCACAATGAAATTTTTTGCATCACAAGTGTTTGTGCAACCAAAAAAATGCACAACAAAATGACTATGAAATTACAAATTTACCCAACAACTAAAATACACCAATTACACCATGTAATCAAATAATTAACATAAATCACACTAAGCATGGCTAATGAAACACACATTGATGCTATTCTTACATAGTTGTGAGCAATTTTTGTTTTTTCTATATTTGTTTCCAAACTTGGTTATATCCTCACATGATTTTAATAGATAATGAAAATTGAAATATCAATTGAAGGAAGTTGCAAATATTGTTGAATTTAAACCAATATTGTGTGGGCATATTTTTCACCCCAATTTTACCCATTAGATATTTATACGATAAATCATATAACCTAATTTAATATTTTTTCCAAATTTATATACCGCAAAAAATGCATACCTTTATGTTAGGTACATGACATTTTTACAACTTATGAATAGCCTTTTTGCACATGATTTATGCATAAGTGAAAATTTCGTGCCATATTTTGTGAGTTTGAATAAATAGGGCTTAGGGTAAATAAGAGGTATAATGTACATGTCATATGATAAGGTCACCCAAAAACTGATCGAGTGGTACATAGAATTTTGCAATGCAACATTTTAACTTGTGCTATTGAATGAATGATTTTAAAGTTACAAATTTAACCAAGTTCTTTGAAAGGGAACCAAATTGATTAAGAATTTAAAACCTTAGAGCCCTAAACAAAAGTTATATAATTATCAAGTTCAATTTGTTTAGATATTGAAATAGTTTGGTAGGTAGTGAAAATTACTCACAAACCTTGTGATTCAAAACGAGTTGTATTCTCAAAATTTTACAAAGTTGTTAGGAGTTATAATATAGTGATATGTGTAGCCACCAATGTCGTAGCACACAACGAAGTTGTAGGTTAAAGGACTTACCATCTCAATGATCAAACGATAAACACATTCAAAGACATTTGTGATGCAATATGCCAAAAAAGGAATACATTTCCGTGGCAAGGGAATTCATTCCAAAGTGATGAAAAACATCAAAAATCTATTGTAGTTTGGTTCTAAGTAACGATCTCGTACAAGTGCCTAAGAAATAAAAGAAGAAAAAATCTCTAAATTTCAAAAAATGAAGTTTAAATACTTTATAAAATTTTGGTGCAACCCATTTCCAAAGGTTACCAAAGGTGTTTTAGTAGAGGTAGTGCTAGCCAAAATACTTGGGTTGATACCCTTTTCAAACCTCAAATGACCCTTTCAAAAGGTTATCATCTTGAAATCTATCACCGATCGACCTAAGAATTAGCCTAAATTTTATTATTTCAGCAATCCAATGGTTACCAAAAGTTCAAAATTTCGAAAATTCAAAAGTTTTCTTCATTTAACATCCTAAAATATAAAGGCAATCAATAGCTATTTGATTTTCATGTTACAATGTTGTCACTAGTTAGATCTTATTCATAGCATAGTAGATTGTAAGGGCTTTCAATAAGTCTTCGAATTTTAGGTAGCACTTCGGATTTTTCTTAATCATACAATCAAACTACTTTTACTTGTTTATTTTGTGAGCATTAGACTCAACATATAAAGAAAATATGCACAAAACTATTGAATTTTTCATTTGTAGAAAACCTTTTTTTTTCTTTTTTTTTGGCTACAATTTGCACAAATGCTAAATTTTATTTTTTATTTTTTTAAAAAGGAGAAAAAAATCCAATGTCGATTTTTTTTGAGGAAAAATTGCAATTTTTCAATTTTTCTTTTGAGAAAAAAATCTTGCCACAATTCCCCTCTACTTCTAGCTTAGTAATAGTTTTTGTGTGTATTTTTAAAATGTTGATACAGGTTCTATGAAGCTATAGCCATTTAGTGCGAGATTGCTTTTGGGATGCTTGCCAATTGACGTTATATCAAAAATTTGAGGAAAAAAAAAACCTTACAAATAATTGAAAATTTTATGAATGATTGTTGATTGTGTATTGAATTCCTCATAAGGGACTAAAAGATGTCCCTATTTTATTGAATTTTTTGCTTTTGAGAAACCCACGCAATATTGCATCCATCCATCCATCCATTTGGGCCACTATCTCCAAACTACCTTGTGAAATTTACAACGTATATGCATGGATGACAAAATTGTCATCCACCATGCATTTACATTATTTAATGAAAACAGCAAAGTTTTTATGACATCCTAATCAATGTTTTTTTTTAAAAAAATTGAAGAAGGAAGTGGCGAAGCATCACAAGGTAGATTTAGCCTTTATTAACTATCTTTTTTAGAAATTTGTCGAAAGCTTCCTTCAAATTATAGCCAAGTGGCAAAGAGACTTTCTTCAAGCAATGGAAAATTGGCAATAGACTTCCAAAGGCAAAAGAATTGGTGACATTTTCTTCAAAAACCAAAATTAACCTCTTTTTGTTGGTAAAAAAAAAAATCATAAAAAAACCAAGAAAGCAACATAAATAAATAAATAAATAAATAAATAAATAATATTATTATTTTCTTTTCGGGTGGGCTTGGTGCAAAAATTTGCTATAAATGGAAACACCGCTCTAAATGGTGTACCTAGGATGCCACTTCTTAGATTTCTAGGATAAAAATTTAATAATAAAATAAAATGTGGGTCCTTTACTAAGGAAGAAGGATCCAAAAAGAAAAAAAAAACCAAAAAAAAAAAAAACGGAACTAAACCGAACCAAACTTCCAATACTCATAAAAGCCAATTGGGAACTGAGGTTGGGGACATAAGTTTTGGTTCCTGGGCCAATCAGAACATTGGGTTGCATTATTCTTTTTCTCTTTTTTTAAATAAAAAAGAACAGAAAAAGAAAAAGCCTATTTGGTCCATTTTATACCTACCCTACAAATAATTTGCATTTGAGGTCCGTCCATCCGTCCATCCATCCATCCATCCATCCATTCCATCCATTCAGTCATTCTTTTCATTTCCATTCTGTATAGTCATTTTATTTGGTTCCAGAATTTGACACCGCTGCTTTATCATCCATCCACATATGTAGAACCAACTTAGAGTTTTCATCCAAGAAGATGATTTTATTCGGTTCACATTTTTCACACCACCACTAACTTCATCATTCATTCATCCATCCAACCTATGTGGAACCAAGTTAGGGTTTTCATCCATCCAGGAAGATGATGATGATGATAATGATGATGTACATATTGCGTTCCCAGAATCTCACACCAACCACCGCTTTCATCATTTCATCCATCTATCCATCCACATAGGTTCGAACAAACCTAGAATTTTCATCCAGTCACATGACCCTTGACGCTTGGGCTTTGACCGGAATCAAGAAGTCAAACCCAGCAGCAGCAGGCTCTAGTATAGCCAAAGTGTTTTTTGAGTCAATTTTGTGATGTAGCCAAAGTGGCGATCATCCACAGGAAAATTTAGCCAAATTTGGCTACTCGGTAAATATGACAGTAAAAAAAATTATTCTTTTATATTTTTGGCTACCTACTTGAACCATGTATAGAAATGGGGTGATTTTTCTTAAGCTTTGGTCGGATTCTGGCTAATGAAAATCTCCAAAAAAATAAAAATTGATTTTAGATTTTTAAAATTTAAAATTTTCTCTTTTTGGCTACAGAGAGCCTGGAAAAAAAACAGGCTGAGTTTCAGCCTTGCTTTGTTGGCTATAGATAGCGAAAATGCTACATTAAAAAATAATAAGTGCTAAAACCATGTGCTCTTTGGGATTTTCAATAGCCAGAAGCTGAAAATTTTAAGAAAAATCGCCAGATTTCTATACATGGTTCAAGTAGGTAGCCAAAAATATAGAAGAATAATTTTCTTTAGCCTTTATTTACCTTGTAGCCAAATTTGGCTAAATCTTCCTGTGGATACAAAATTGTCCAAAAAAACACTGCAGTGAGTCTAGTCTAGCCTAGCCTAGCCTAGCCAATATTCGAAGGGGGTAGGTAGGTACCTACCTAGTAGGTAGCATGATCCAATGGGAGCGCAGCGTAGGCCGTGCAAAGCAGATAGGACAGAAGAAGAAGACCGGCAGGGGGAGGGTAGGAAGAACGCACACGGCGGCGACCCCATTGTCGCTTGCGGGATGCTCTCCCGTCTTCATCGATCTTCTGCAATGCCGATCGCTACAGTGCTCATTGCAACACCCACAAGCAACTTCTTCTCTTCCTGCTCTTCTTCTGCTGCAGCTTTCGATCCCTTCACTCTTCCACCCACTGCCCATTGTCCCCACGTCTCTGCATTTCATGCCGCTGGTACAGTAGGTTTTGCTCCTCTCCCTGTTGCTGTTGTTGGTGGCTCTGGTTTGTGGGTACTTGGATCCGGGAGCAAAGGAAGAGGTGGAAGAGAAGGAGGAGGCGAAAGAGAAGAAGGAGAAGGTCGAGGTGGTGGTGGTGGTATTTTTTTAGGGTTTTTCAGCGGGGATCGAAGGAGCTGCTGTGAGGATTGATTGCTTGATTGATTGGGAAGTGGTGGGTGGGTTGGGGGAATTTTGAGGTCGATCGGGTCAGTGGAGATGGTGTTCTGCGGTAGTAGCAGCAGCAGTGCGTTTTCTTCCACCACCCCATGTAATCTGCAAGCAGTCGGTCCGGGGGACAGTAAAAGCTATGTTGGTGGGGATGGGGCGTCGGCTAGAGTATCGGCGTCGTGCAAGCGTCGCCGTTGCGGCGGCGGTGGGGTAAAGCAGCCGTTGCTGTCGCAGACATTCGTGCCGGCAAATTCCAGCCCCAAATTGTCTCAAGGGCTGCTGCTGAAGACTCCTAATGGGGCACCCCGGAGCCACAGATCAACTCTCTCAGGTTGGTTCAGAGACAAGCTCGCTCTGTCTCTTGTGTCAAGAATGGGAAGTTGTTGTGCATGTTTTCATCATGGTGCGAGTCCAAGTCTCCATCTTGTCTTGTGCTCTTGGAAAGACACTAGTGGTTGTGTTTTGCACTGCAAAACAGTATTAGGGTTGTTGTTCTTACGAGATTTTTTTGGGAGAGCTTTGAGGATGTTTTTGGCAGGATGGATAAATTGTTGGGAGCTTGCTTTTCGAGATATGTGGTTTGGTTTTTTGGGTTATGAAGATGTTAGCATCAGTTTGAGAATCCCTGGCATGAAAATCCAGTGCTTTTGCTGTGTTTGACTTCTGGTCTGTTTCTCTGGGTTTTGGGTCTTTGCTACCGTGGCTGCTGCTGCTGTGGATTCAAGCAGTCAGAAGTGAGCATGACAATAAACGAGTAGTCTGCTTTGGGGAGATGTTGATTGATTTTGTACCGACAGTTGGAGGCGTGTCATTGGCAGAAGCCCCAGCCTTTAAGAAAGCTCCTGGAGGTGCTCCTGCCAATGTTGCTGTTGGCATTGCAAGGCTTGGGGGTAATGCTGCTTTTGTAGGCAAAGTGAGCTTCTTTGCACTCTGAAAATCAAGCAAGCATCCACTCTTTTAATTTCTCATTTTTGGACCCAACGAAAAGTGTTTCATGGATTTGAATCTTAAGGTAGCCCATTGTCATTATTCCATGGATGACACTAAGCAAGCACTATCTGGGAGTGTTGTTTTGCAACTTCTTGTTCTGAGATGTTTTTTCAGGTGATCAAATCAATACTGGATGCTTTGTGCAGGTTGGGGACGATGAATTTGGTTACATGTTGGTTGATGTGCTCAAGGAGAATCGAGTTGAAACCAAGGGATGCCGGTTTGATGCAAATGCAAGGACTGCACTTGCATTTGTCACACTACGGCATGATGGGGAGAGGGAATTTATGTTTTATCGGAATCCAAGTGCAGACATGTTGTTTGAGCCCAAGGAACTTGATACAGACCTTCTCAGAGAGGTAGCTTTCCATCATCTCTCATTCTTTAGCAGCTCCCTACCACAACATCTATGCTGCCCTCCCTGTTTAGGCGTGTTACTGTGGGAACATAATCAATATTGGGTTTTGCTGCTTTCTATCATTCAACTTTGTGGACTTTGTGCACATCATCATGTTCTGGCAAGAGAGTGAATCCCTTAGGAAGCAAAATATTATATACATCCAGTTCTCCTGTCATGCTCAGGGAATTTCAACCTATTGACAATGACAAGGGGTGCACATGAAATGATAGGCTGGAATCTTGCATTATGGGTCAATCAGTTTGATAACTGAGCCCTCTCGCTCAACGCATCTGGAAGCCATGCGAATTGCAAAAGAAGGAGGCGCAGTGCTGTCTTATGACCCCAATCTGCGGTTGCCCTTGTGGCCATCAGAAAAGGCAGCAAGAGAGGGCATCAAAAGTATTTGGGATCAGGCTGATATCATTAAGGTGCACTTACAATGAACCCATTTGTAAATTATCTCCTTTAGAATGTTTAAGTGCCAATGAAAGCCAGGACTGTGCTGGATGGTATTCAATTCATTTGGGGAAGGCTGCTTGTGATGATTGTGGGAGGCACTTGGATGGTAACATTGAATATGCGTCTGTCTGGTTTTTGTATGTAGCTGTTTAGCTGGATGCAAAGTGTCTGGTAAACAGCTGTGATAGCAATACATGATGAGCTCAGTCAATTGCAATTTGTAAGAGACCTGACTTTGGAAACTTTCTCTGAATTGTGGGTTTTAAAGGTGAGCGACGAGGAGGTGAAATTTCTCACAGGTGGAGATCCTACGAAAGATGAGAACAATTTGACTCTTCTCCACCCTGGTTGTAAGCTGATGCTGGTGACCGAAGGTGGAGAGGGATGTCGATATTATACCCCGGTATGTCAAAGCTCATTTTCCATTGTAGCTTTTTGTGACCACCTGGTTAGGTTTTCAGTGTTAATGTGAAAGAAAGAGCTGTTCTGGAAATCTTGGCCGTTACAGGGTTCCTCTATTGGGCGGTGATAAGGTTGTGGTGTGGATGCTCTTATTGCCTGCAATCTTGAATGCACCTCTACATCAGCATTTCTGTATTACAAGGGATTTGTAGAAAGATGGATCTTGCACTTGGGTGTGCAAACCTTCTGCAAAGTCATGATGTTACTGCTGCTCTCTCATTCTCGTTGCTCTGTTCAAAGAGTGTGTCATGTCTACAAGGAATGAACTTGGAGTTCCAACCAGTTTTCCCTGGTTTTTTTCAGCTTGTTCAAACATTATGAATCAACCCTCTAGAGATGCCCATGCCTTTTACTACATCTAGTCCCTGGAAATGTGCAAATGCCCTCCATATGTGGTGTTGGGTGATCCCCGTCACACACATTTTTTCTAGTAAAATATGGTTGAGGCCACAATATAGGTTACACCTGGTAGAGTTGGTTGCAATACTGACATGTTATGTCCTTTGATGAAAATGCAGAAATTTAAAGGAAGAGTTGACTCACTCAAAGTGCAAGTGGTGGACACCACCGGGGCTGGTGATGCATTTTGTGCTGGCATTTTGATCCAGCTTGGAAAGGACTTATCAATCTTGGAGGCAAGAGCACATGCCACTCTTTTTTGTCGTAGCTTCATTAGAAATCTCTTGATTTTCATGCTATGCAGGAGTTCACCAGATTTCTTATCCTATGGTTTGGGTATTAGAAATGGCAAGAGAGCAGCATATGCTTGCAGAACATAACAGATATTCTATAAAAAGGAATGTGTAAGTTGGTGGAGCTCAACTTTTTTTGCATTCTTTTTTACTCTGATCCAGGGGTTCCTGAAATTGTCAGACTGACACTGGTGACTGGCTTTTGTGGGACTCACAGAATGAAGGTCGGTTGCGTGAAGCCCTCAAGTTTGCAAATGCTTGTGGTGCCATCACAACAACAGAGAGAGGCGCAATCCCATCTCTTCCTGACATGGACACTGTGATGAGGTTTATGAGTAAAGTCCTTGCATGAGAAAATTCTGTTTGGTCACTTTCCTTCCACTGAGTTGTTTCAATATGAATTTCAATATAAAAGGGCACACATTTCATGAACCTCTCTTGAGAGCATTTGTTCAACAATGTGGAAAAATATAAACTAAAAACATACCAGTTATTCATCTGTGCTCAAGGAGCAATGCTGGCAATATGTTCAGTGGGTGTGTTTACTTGGGAAGATTGTTTCAAAATATGTGAACCCTTTTGACTGATTTTCACAAAGAGTGGCGTTTGATGCCCCTGCTCCAGGTACACCATGCCAATCACATCTTCCAAGGTCAGATTCCTCTTGGCATGGCTGTACAAGATGGTGGTACCGCCACCAAGCCCAGAGCCACATAAAAGAGTGAAAAAATTTGTAATTCAAAGAGGACTGATGAAAAGAAGGAAGAAAGGATGGAGCATCATCCTTAACAAAATTTGTGCTCCTCAATGAACAACTTGCTAAAATGGGCTGAGGGATTGGCTCTGGGGCATCATATAAGCCAAAGCTTGCAATGCACTTATACTCATGAAAAGCTAGAAAACTGCAAAATTAAAGTGTGATTTGGAAGGAACTAGAACCTGGATCCTAATGATGCGGACAGTAATGAATACTGCTACTCAAGGAATGTTGTGATCTAGGAGCAATTGTTTAGTGGTTATTGAGCTTCTCGATTTGCTTGAGCAGTTCCAAGTAGGAAAGTAGTAGCCCAGATAATGGCAGAGAAAGATGCACAATTGTGAGAAAATTAGTGCAGAATAAACAAACATCATTTTGCATGCCAAACTGGAGCATAAAACAAGAAGGCATAGAACTTTCACACATCAAGAGCTTATCGAAAACATTAACAAAGGTACTTTGTTGAGTCATGACCAAACTGTGGCCTTGGCTGTCAAGCTCTGGTACAGCAATTGTGCCACAGAAAAACATCACTCCATAGGGTAGGTCTTGCTTTGCAGGAGATTTATGATAATCAGGCATTTACAGGTACAATACTACTTCACTTTCATAGACCCACATTTGCATTTTCTTTGCAAAGTTAAGTCCATTGGCTCCGCACAAGGCTACTCAATATTCTTCTCACCCAGCCAGAAGAGCACAGGATTTCTTGAACAAAACAGAACAGGACAGTTGAATACCTGAGGCATGATCATCTTTCTGTTGTTGGGAAGAAGGCAAGAACTGCTGTTCCATGTTTGCAAAAGAATCCAGAATATGGTCTGGAAAATGTGGAGTGTCCCAACCAGAGAGGAGAAGGGTAACACAAAGGAAGTACTGGGCTTACAAAAACCAGATGAATGTTTTGTTATACCAGAGTTCTTGAACAATTCTGATTGGATTTGCTATGCATAGTGTATTTAAGCTTAAGTATCACACTATACAACAATTAATAGCCAGACAGGTGCCCTGACTTGATTCTCGTGGGTTAGCCAGATGGGTCAGTTATTGGCCTTAAAAGAATGGGAGCTCAGGGAAGAAAGGGGGCCAAAAAAGATGGGGTGGGTAAAACTGCAAGAACTGAGTTTGAGGCTTTAGTCACATCTTCAACAGCAAATTCAGTGGTGTGCTGTTAAACTGTTGTGAGAAAGCACGGATGACAAGTACAAAGATATCCCGGATATGGCGGGACTGTACCATGAGGTCCACCTCATGCTTCACGTCCATCACAATCTTGATCTGGTGCTGATCACCCCGGAAAACCTCCACATGGAAAGGGGGAGCATATGTGCCGCGATGTTCTGTGGATGCAAAGCTGGTTCTAGAGCCTGGTTTGATTACCTTCACTCTTTTCCTGTTCACATCAACTACTCGTCTCTCAAGGTTTCCAAGACCCTGGTTTCGATGTGCCTTCACTGCGGTTGATCGGTCACAATCTCGTAATGCTTCAAACTTCACTGCTCCAGCCTCTACTTTGAGCTTCACCTCCTTTGCAACCTCTGGGTCAACAATGATGGGCTCAGTTGCTGCTGTCACAGGACCTCCTTCTACCCCATCTTCCCGAACAGGTGTGTACATTGCAACAAGATTGTAGCCAACATCATCCACATTTGCTTCATACATGCGGCCTACCTCACCAGAAATGGGAATCAGATCTGGACTGCCAGCCATGGCTCTGAACCATTGAACCAAACTCTTGCCTTCCCTGCCACCACTGTAGATCCCACGAACAGCATAAATGCTGGTATGATACCCTCGCCCCTCTATCTCCAGACAATCCACCCTTGGGAGACTTGGAACAACAGGTGATGTGATGACAATGACTGGTTCAGTGGATCTCCCAAAGAGATCCAAGACAACGCATTCGCAGCGCAGACAGTAACCAACATCCTCCAGCCTCACTTTGTACATGCATGCCTGTTGCACTGCAAGGCGTTCATAGGTGTCTGGGGATTCTGGTTGCCACAGACGTGACCATTGGTACCTGATTTCCTTGGTGTACTGCTCCCATGAATGTTGCTGTGAAGCCGTGTTTGGAATGACCTCCACAGCGGTTATTGTTTCGCCCTCCATTACCTTTCCAGAGATGACAAGCTTTTGTATCCTTGGCAACTCTGGATATATGGGAGCGGTGTGTTCTGATATCATGAGATTGCCAGAAACTCCATCTGCTCGAACTGGTGTGTACCCGAATATCAAGGAGCATGTGTAATCCTCATCACTCACCACGTACGTCTTTGTTTCTGCACCAGGGATAAGTGTGCGCACATTTCCAGCTGTTTGGCGATACCAGCACACATGGCTTCGACCTTCCAGCCCACCATAGTACACACCCTCTCCAACAAACACACCTTCTGAAACCTCTCTTATTGCTACATTACAAACTTCTGGAAATGCTGGAAGAACAAGATCGCTGTAGGCTATGATGGGGGTGCCACGCTTACCATCCTTTCGCACTGGAACCCAGTGAAGCAACAGGTGGGATCCCACCTCATCCAGCCTTGGGGTGCATACCTCAGTTTTGCAAAGCAAGTGTGCATCACTGGGCAGCCGACCATCCTCAAGTTTGTGCTTAGTTCTGTACCAGGTGAACTCACTTGCGCCTTCTTGACCACCAAAGTACACTGTCTGAGGCACAACCTCAACATCCTGGAAACACTGTGGGATTACTAGTCCCTGTCCCTCAGGCTCACCATCTACAACTTCTTCTGACAAAACCAATTGTGAGTCCCCTGCAGCACCATCTTTGCGTATGGGTGTAAAGACCAGCTTGATCCGGCTTCCAACATCCTCAGAAGTCAGGTTGAGCTTATCATCATCAGTGCTCAAGAGCTCTTCAATGCCATTGGAGTTCACCCGAACCCACTTGTGTGTGCAGTCACCTTTCTCACCACCTGTGTAAGAAGCCTCAAAGCTGAGGCTTCCACCTTCCACTGGCAAGCCGCAGATCTGAAGTGCCTTGCACATTGGGGGAGCTGGAAGCACAGGGCCAATGGGTGCAGACACAGAAACAGGACCTGTTACACCATCACTGCGCACTGGCTGGCATGAAACACAGATGAGCCCCTCTATATCATCCACACTAATTGTGTAGGATTGCTCTGTGGCACCCTTGATCTTACGCTGTGTCCAGTCCTGTCGAGTTAGGAACCATTGAACCTTTGAGGATCCTTCATCTCCACCCCAATACTCTTTCTCCAGATGTATCTGATGGCCTTCAGTTGGTTCTCCAACAATGCGCAATGATAGGAACATGGGAGAGCCTGCTTGTATGCGGTCTGCAGTGAACGTACTCTGCCAGTCCCCTTGCAAACCATCATCCCGCACCGGCTTACACCTGAATGAGAGGAACCTGTTGACAGCTTGTTTTGTTATTCTGTACTGCAACTGACCTGCAGCTTCTGGAATGGAGGTGCCATAACCACTTTTGCTCTCATGCAGATACCACTCATACTGACTCCCACCTTCATAACCTCCAGCATACCTGTATTGGGCAGTTAAGGTTTCACCCTCAGTGCACTCTCCCACTATGTTTAGGGAGGTTAACTCAGGGGGGAGCATCTCGACAACACTCTCTGAGATGATGAAGGTGGGTTTGCCACTTTCACCATCGGTGCTACGCACAGGCGTGTACTTGGCAACAAGATAGTGGCCAACCACTGCTAAAGGAATGCAAAAAGCTTTGGCAACTGTAGAGCTGCTTAGTGGTTCTAGCTGTTCATCCTCTGCTGGTATACCGGGTGTGGATTTCTTGAACCACTGTACACAACTTGCACCTTCTGTTCCACCAGTGAAAATGGCGCTGATGGCAACTTTGCCACCTTCCTTCATATCTCCCAGAAGTCTCAGCTTCTCCACCCGGGGTGGAGCAAGCAAAACCTTAGCAGTCATGGCAGTCACTGGATCTCCCTGACACCCATCTGTGCGCACTGGTGTGTACTTGAACATCATGCGCAAACCCACATCTTTGTCTGTCAATGTGTATTCCATCTTTTCTTGCAACACAAGCTTAAACTCACCTGACTCAAGGCTTTCACGCAGCCATTGGAACTTACTCACACCTTCCCTTCCTCCAAAGTAGTTGCCAATCCCACGGATCAAATTTCCTTCAATAGCTTCACCCACAATTTTCACAGCAGTTACACATGGCTGTGCGGCTTGAATGACTGGTGTAACTGCAAACTGTGCCTCTCCCTTCACACCTTCTTCAGTGACAGGTGTGAACATGAACATGAGACTGAAGCCGACATCATCCAATGTAAGCTTGTATGCTGCCGCTGAATCCTCAGCTCCTGATACAATTGCTACAGAATTGCTATCCTTGGTGGACTCCTGTCTCAGCCAGCTCACAAGAGACTTTCCTCCTGGTGTTCCTCCACACCAAGCAACTACAGCAGAGCCCTTGATCAAGCTACCTTCTATAGCTTCTCCCTCAACCTCCAAGCGCAGGACCTTGGGGCATCCAGTTCCTGGAGAAACAGGCATGGAGATGGCAAAGACAGGGCCGAATTTGATCTCCTTGAGAACAATGGTGCATTCCACTTTGAGGCAATGTCCAACTTCTTTGTGCTTTGGCCAGTATGTATCACTCACTGCACCTTCAACAGGAAGAAAATCTATGGGAGCTTCACCAGCAACAAACCATTGGTAATGGAGTTCAAGCTCAGAGTCTGAGTCTTCTTCTTTGTGTTCTTCTTCTTTTGTGTCTTCTTCTTTGTCTTCTTGTTCCAATGCATGCTTCAATTTCTCAAACATGAACTCACAATGGCATGGATCCTCCTCAGCAGGCAAATCCATATGAACCTTCTTCACAGCGAACCCTGGAGGCAAGAGCTTTGTCCAGTGAGACATGAGAAACTCCATGGTCGAGGCCACAGCTTGTTCAGGAGCACAGAGCTTCCAGCCTCTCTGGAGACACCAAGCTGTGTGTGGGGGATACTGACCAGCAATCTCCTTCTCGTGGACAGACAGATCTCGATCATTGAACTTGATGAGAGCTCGACCCACAAGCATGATGGCTTGCGCCTGCAGGTGAAAGCTATGTTGCTGCAGGAGTATGGGATTCTCTTCAAGGCGCAAGTGTTGTAAAGATGGCAGGTATGGGAAGCCCTTGAATGTGGTGATCTTGTTCTTGCTGGCAGCTAGGACCTGCAGTCGGGGTTGTGATCCTCCTGCTCCTCCTGCCATGGCCAAGGACTTGATCTTGTTCTGTGCAATGGACAGAAACTCCAAGTTGGGGAGCTGTGGCAATGATGTGAGAGATGTGATCTGGTTGCCTGCAAGATACAGTTGCTGGAGCATGGGGCAATGCTGCAATTGCTCCAAGGATCCTGCACCTGTGAACTCGTTGAAGCTGATGTCCAGCACCTTGAGACGCTTCAGAAGCTGGATTCCCTTCAGGTCCGAGAGCTTGTTGTCGCGGAGGTACAGGAACTCCAGTTTAGATGTGAAAAGAGTTGTTGCAGCATCAAAGCTGCGCACCTTGTGTCCTCTGAGATCCAGGCGCACATCGGCGTCCCCCCCTGTTGCTGCCGCCGGCTTCACGGACTCCACTACTGGCAGCGGCGGAGGCAGTGTCACGAAGCGCGAGGGACTCTTTGAGAGAGACCCGTTGAGAGACGAGTCCTCTACAGAGCTGGAAGTGCTGCGCTTGGGTAGGAGCACAGACGGACTGAGCTTCTTCCGTGCAGGAGTGGAACGGGTCGCAGCGCCATTGGGTTCTCCAGCTACCACATTCTGGCTGTCTTCTCTCGGCGATGGCGGAGGAAGAACAGGTTTGCTGGCATTCTGGCTGATTGCTGAAGGAGATGCAGCTTTTGTTCCCAGCTTTCCGGGCTCGCTGCTCAAGGAGTTCGTGGATGGAGTCGTTGCGGAAGAACCGCTGCGCTTCAAGGAATTGGGCGGTGTCTTGGGCGATGAGACGCTGTTCGGCGGCCTGCCAGAGGCTTTCAACGGGAGCTTGGGCGCTGCCCATTTCCTGAGCTCGGCCGCTGTCATGTCCACCGATCTGTTGAGAGACGGGCGTGCAGACAGAGAAGCACGCCGATGATTCTCGCTTGCAGCAGCAACAGCAGAAATCGAAACCGAAGAGAACGAAGCTCGACGAGATTGGGTGGTAGTGGGTGTAGAAGAAGGAATGGGGATCGCGGATGTGCGTGTGGAGGAGCCCGACAAGCTCCGCCTCATCACCGGTGTGCTCGGAGCAGAATCACTTGTGCTGCTGCTGCTGCTATGTTTCCCGATCGCATTCGCACCTTTCTCAGAAACCAAATTCGGATCATCGCCGCTTGCTTCCAGCAGGCGCCGAGCTGCAGCTTTGGCAGAAGATGACCTCAGAAAAGTTTGCGAGGGAGGAGGAAGAGTCCGAGGGGTTGTTGATCCGGAGCTACTAATAACGTTGCTCCTCTTCTTCAACAGCGAAGAAGAAGCTGCAGACACCCTTTTGGATACCGTACCGCCTGATGCTGCTGCTGCTGCTGCAGTAGACTCTTCTCGCTTGCCGTTAGGGATCTTCACTCCCGCACTTTCTTCAGGGAGAGACGGTGCAGCAGACAAGAGAGCCTCGAGTTCCGCGTCCGTTACCAGCTGCTGATTGCTCAAATCCCCGTTCTCCTCCTCCTCCTCCTGCAATGCTCCACCACCCTCTCCTCCGTTCTCCATCACAAGCTCCTCACTCACAAAACCATCACCAGATGTCTCCGGAACAACCGCTTCACGATCTTCCTGGCTTGCAACGGCGGCGGCTGCAATGGGTATGGATCCATCCATCGTCAGACACCAATGGAGCAAGCAACGAGAATCACAAACTGATGTGAATATGTACGCGTCGAGCAGCAGCAGCACCAATCTGTGGCGACACGATCTCCTGAGTTTTGGCTGCTGCTTCTTGCTGCAATGATCCCTCCTCCTCCTTCCCCATGTCGAGAGTTGTACTACTTTCTGCTTTGCTTCGGTTCCTACTCGAGAAACAAACCCAATGCTGCTTTCTCCGACTGCTCTGGAGTCTCGAATCCAACGACCCAATTCCGCATTTGCGAGCTGGAATTCTTCGACAACAATCCACGACGCCGACAACGATGATGACGATCTATGAGATCCGACACTCCCGCTCGAGAGGCAAAACCGCGACATACGCTTGGAAATACGGTATTCGCGCGACCACTGTATTCTACACTCATGAGTCTACGCATACAGTGCAAGCAAAAACCGGGACATACGCTTATAAATACTGTATTCGCGCGACCACTGAACTCTACACTCATGAGTCTACGCATACAGTGCAAGCGAAACCACGACATACGCTTGGAAATACGGTATTCGCGCGACCAATGTATTCTACACTCGTGAGTCTACGCAAACATTCTGAAGGTAATGCGTATCGACTACAGTCCGAACGTATTTGGTATCTACGACACTAAAATTCATGTATTGTATATATATATAACAATACGAACGTATTTTGTATCTATTATAGTATGAACGTACTCTGCGTGTATCTACTACGGTTACTGTATTCTCTTCTTTTACATTCGAGTTTTCACTGTATTGGGTGGGTTTTGTACATTCTCAGAAGGATATTTAAGATTTTTTTTTTCCTAAAGATTTTTTTTTAAAAAAACAACCCTTGTGTTGATTTTTATTTTAATTTTTAATTTTTTTGGGTGGGGGAAAGGGGATGGTGGAGAGGATATATATCTCACCTAAAAGAAGCTCTGCTGATTTTTATTTTCTAATTGCTTTCTGAAGAAAATATTTGATAAATTCAAATTTTCTTTTACATTTAATCTAATGAAAAATATTTTTAAAAAATAAAAATAAAAATAAAAATCAGTGAAATTGTCCAACATAATTAGCCTTTCCATCATCCTTTCAATAAATTACCTGATAATTATACCAAGGATTATACCCAAATTGGTCATTAAATCCTGTAAATATTTACAGGACTATATAAATAGTAAATAATACAATAATATAGGATTAAAAAACCAATGCATGTACTATAATAATACCATTGATTATATTATTATTATGATATTATTATTATTATGCTATTTTTGGAACAAGATTTGAAAATCAATTAAAGTGTGCAAAGCATGGTACCCTATATATATATATATATATATATATATACTAATTACCCAAATGAGATTTTTCTTTCTCTCTCTCTCTCTCTCATCTCAACAGGTAGACTTTACATGTTTAGAAATCCACCAAAGGAATAGAGTAATTAGCACCCAATTTAAGGAATGTCAAGAAGGAGGAGGAGAAGGTTTAGTGTACTACACCCAACTTGTGTATTTGACCTAATCTTGGATGTATTTTATATCTATCATATGTAGATAGATAGATATATTGACTATTTATGGCTATTTATTGGAATTTTTAAAAAATTATTATGGAATAATATGGCTATATATGGAACAATATGGCTATATATATTTTTAGGCACCAGTAAATTTTCCCATTTATGTGCACACATGTTTCAGTGAAGAGCTTTCCAATTGGGAGGATCGATGGTTCTTTGATTTATTTTTATTTTTCTCAAAGAATTGGAACCAACGGTTCTTTCAAAAATTCAAAGATCCGGATGACTCTGTTAATAACTAACCCCTAGTCTCTTCTTCTTCTTCTTCTCCTCTTTTGGGAACCTGGAACCGGTGGGTAAGGGTCGGTTATATGTATTGCTTAACTGGTGAGTGTGTGAAATCAAAGAACCGGTTCTGACCCTTCACGGCTGCCTAGGCTGGTTCTCAAAAAAAATCATACAACTGGATTTGACCCCTTAACTGGGGTTCTCAAAAAATCAAAAATCAAAGAACCTATCCTAGACAACTGGATATTTGCCAGTTCTTTCAACCAGAACTGCCCAGACTACTTTCAATTTTGGAACTATTAAAAAACCAGAACCAGAGCTTCTTTGAATTCTGATTTTTTTTATTATTATTTTTTTTTAAAAACCCAGAACCTAAGGTTCTTTCGATTTGCGAATAAATTAAATACCCGGAACCAAAGGTTCTTTCAATTTGTGAATAATTCAAAAAACCCAGAACCAAAGGCTCTTTTGATTTGTGAATAAATCAAATACCCGCAACCAAAGGTTCTTTGATTTGTGAATATATCCAAGACCCAGAACCAAAGGTTCTTTGATTTGCAAACATATTAAAAACCCGCAACCAAAGGTTCTTTGATTTGTGAATATATATGGAAAACCCAGAAACAAAGGTTCTTTGATTTGTGAGTATACTAGAAATCCCCAGAACCGGAGGTTAATTTGAAAAAGGCTGAGAACCGCCCACAACACTGCTTCAAACCAGTGCTTTGGGACCTGATGATTAGTACTTACGGAGTATTGCTTCCTCTTCTTCTTCTTCTTCTAATTCTTCTTCCAGTAACCACAACAACAAACAAAGCAGCTGCTGGAATTCTTCCCACTGTCAGAAGTTAGAAAAGAAGTACTGGAATGCTCCTGCTGCTGCAGTTGCAGTCAGGACTCAGGACTAGTAGTGCTCACAATTTTGAATTGAAGAAAGCCAAAATTTGAATACTAGTGGGAAGTGTGAAGACGACGAAGAAGAAGAAGAAGATATAAGTACTTTCTGACTGCTGAACAGCATAGCTCAGCTTACATAACTTACTACCAGACACAGCAGCCAAGCTGATTGGAATGATAGTTTTGGTGATTGAGTAACGTACCTTACAACAATGCCAAGTTCCAACAACAACAACAAAGACTTGCAATTGCAGGGCAGCAGCAGCAGCAGGTGCAGTAAAGCAGTTCCCAGAACTAACTCTCTTCTGCCTTTTCTGATGTCTCTCTCTGACTTTTCACATTAAAAGTGGGCATATGTATCTGTCATGTATCATCCAATCTTTTGAATCTGAAATTTTGTGTCTTTTTGTTTTTCTAGAGTATAACCACTTGCTTGCTGTAAAGCATAATCTATTAGAGTTGTCCCTAAAGTAACCCTGTCTTTGGGCGTCCTTTCACCCCCTATCCCCTCTTTCAGTTGTATCCGCAAAGTAAAGACATTTTAATAAATCTCAGTATGAAATGCTGAAACTTAGCATATAATGCACAAGGTTGGGGACTAATTATAGTAGTTGTACAGGTAAGAGGAGTGAAAATATATGTAGCAGCAGTGGAGGCGCTCAGGAAAAAGGAAAGAGAGGATGAAACTCAGTTTACCACCAAAATTGATGGTTCTCTAAGTTTCAACCCCCCTTGAATGCTAATGTACTTTTTTTTGAATCTCACCCTGTGTATGACGAAACTCAGGGTTCTGGTGCTGTGTTTGTCTTACTTTACAGATAACTCTATTGCATGAAATCTATTATGAGGGGTTTGCCTGTTAATGTACAGTACCCCATAGTTCATCACAAAATAAAAGTCTTTATGTTGTTGAAAAAAGGTCCACTTCTGTTTTGCATTGCCCAAAATTTAAAAACAAAAATAAACTCTTCTGATGGCCATTTCCAGATCAAGAGGTATTGTGATTTTATTTTATTTATATTGGGCAGTTACTAATCTATTTCTCTTTTTTCTGGGTTGTCTCAAAGTTTGGTGAACATCACACATCAAATGAAGGAGTGTTGTTTAACACCCACAAGAATCGCACGATGGCCATCATAACCCTTTTAGGGTCTCTTTCCAATAGGCCAATGTGATCACAGTTACACACAGAATGATATAATAATGCTGGAGCAATCTGATAGAGAGTCACTGAAATGGAGCCCTGTTTCTTGCTGCATGGACAAGCACCTCATTGGAGAGTTCCAACATGGTCTGGAAATACCTAAGTTAGGAATTCTTCACTATGAGGCATATAGGTTGACTCTGTGGAGTGATGAGTGCCCACCTTCTTTCCTTACTAGAAATACAGGACGTCTGGCACATCATCCCTCATCTGTCCTGTCCCCAGCAGATGATGATGATGATAATTCAGTGGGCAGCTGAGACCCACTTTCTCAAATTGCCTAAATATGTGTGTAGAGTTTGTCAACAGAAGTGGTTTCCTTTCATGGATTTTGGTGGCATTGGTGGAAAACACTCTAATTGTTCTTGCAATTTGGTTTGTGCAAAGTGGGGGATCATCCATAAGAAAATTTAACCAATTTGGCTATAAACAAGATATGAAAGTATAATCATTTACGCAGCCTTCTGTATTTTTTGGCTACCTATCGGAATCTAATCTAGAAATCTAGCAGTTTCTATAGAAGTTTTTGAAACCAAGTGATTAAAATCCACCTTGTTTTGTGCAATTTTTTTCTCCTAGTTACTACTCTTCACCTTCTCAGTTCTAACCAAGGTTTTCACATTTTTTGGGTGGAATTCTTTGGCTATTTTTAAAGAAAATTTTGAAAAAACCTTGGGAAAATGTATTTTCCTAGTTTTTTTTTAAAAAATTCATCAAAAGGTTCATCATTTTCTAAAGATTTTTTTTCTAAAAAATTTAAAAGAAAAGAACAAGGCATTCACAAAGTATATAGTAGCATCGTCCCAACCCCACATTTTGAGAAGTCCCCTCACCCATGGGCATTACCCTTTGCAAGACAAACAGTATCACAAATCTAAACATAGGTAAATCAAGCGCGAGGTGCAGCAAGGGCAAGGTTTGGACACCGACTCCATAAGAGTGCGAGTGATCAACACTACAAAATTTAAGAGTCGGAGATGATATTATGCATATTACTCCTTAAGAATGAAAGCAAGCTTAGGCCTACTTTAATAGCCATCAGTTCGCTTTCACTCTTGAAGAAAGTAGGCATAAGATTGCTTTCGCTCCTAAGGAGTAGCTGAAAGATCCCTCCTCCTCTTTTCCTAATAGAGATATTCATACATATAAGGTGCACTCCAAATGAAGGAGAGGAAACTTCAGCAAGTACTCTACTTCCAATAAACAAACAAGCTCTTTCTCTTTTTGGGAGATTCTGACCACCTTTCTCTCTCTCTCTCTCTCTCTCTCTCTCTGTGTCTGCTAAGTTGACTAACTTCACTGACATTGTCCACTGCACAACAGAACAAACAAGAGTGCTTCTCAAAATGGACATCATCATGGCCTCAAATCAAATCTGCTATCTTCCCCAAAAGCACCCATTCACTCATTTTTCGAGAATGTCTAGAATAGAATGAGGAGCACTTAGGAGGACGACTATGATCAATCTATCTGCTCTGCTCTGCTCTGCTCTGCTCTGAACTTTGAAGTCGGTGATCTCTCAAAGGTACTTTTTCGGTGTTGCTCACGGTGAGGACTCTCATGAGGGAGGATCTGATGGATCCCTCTCTCTCAATTCCACCACCACCCCACAAAGTAAGTTCAACTCCAGAGTTTGTCAGGTACTATACACTAGCCAGTGTTGGACTGGTATAGAGACAGACTACAACTTGGGTGTATACAATACTGGTACAATACTGGTATAAGTATTGGTATTGAAGAACATACTAGTATCGATCGGGCAAGTATCACCCGAAACAATAATACTAGCCTTTTATAGGGTTTAGGGTTTAACCCAACCCTCTTTTTTTTTTACTGGAGAATTTTTTTGACAAAAAGAGAAATTAAAGTGTCAACATTGAAGTGATTTTGAAAGATTTCAATTGCCAAAAGTGAGAAGAAGAAAAAAAAATAGTAACAATTGCCAGATTTCTATATATTTGGCTTTTAGTGAAGGTTGATCAAAGATCTGTACTTCTTCTATATACAATTTATAGCCAGATTTTGGCTAAATCTTCTTTTGGCTGATTGCCATTGAAAATGTTGTTTTTTTTTTTTTTTTTTTTTTTTTTTTTTTTTTTTTTTTTTTTTTTTTTTTTTTTTTTTTTTTTTTTTTTTTTTTTTTTTTTTTTTTTTTTTTTTTTTTTTTTT
>Ga0116227_10003785_pt1 | contig 33324 bp, 29 predicted proteins | sample S1TSphgellanicum_FD_89693 | JGI IMG/M metagenome (GOLD analysis project Ga0116227, IMG submission 89693) | Host-associated microbial communities from peat moss isolated from Minnesota, USA - S1T2_Fb - Sphagnum magellanicum MG | ecosystem: Host-associated > Plants > Peat moss > Unclassified... | reverse complement strand
TGTTACGTGTTGATAGTTCTAAGCCCTGCCAGATAGTTTACTCGGTTTGCAAACACGAGTATTTGGGCTATGTTATTGAACCTCACATCGTACAGCTTAACCCTAACGGCGAATTCAGCTTAACCCACCAGCGTTTATTTAGCAATACCGCCAAAGAGTTTACCAACTGTTTGGATGATGCCGATATCAAACTTATCCGCATACTGGAAGACTTAGAGCAGGGGGCTATCATACGCAAGTATCATAAAAAGCCCATCAGACCTATTGAGTTTTTTGCCAAGATCTTTAACGATCAGTTTTTGGATACCATTCGCCCTAAAATGGAAAAGCGAATGGTTGAGGCTTTAGGCATGTTGCCAAACAAGCAAGTATATCAAATGAGTAAGGAAGGTTACCCGGCAGGTAAAAAATTGCAGATAGCTACCGAAGAAGCTACGGTATTGTTCCATTTCAGGCGTAACGAGGAAGAGATCAGGTATTTTCCGACCATTAAATACCAGGGCATGCGTATTGAATTTATGTTCAAAAACGCCGAGATCATTAGCAACCACCCCGCCTGGATGTTGTTGGATGATACGCTGTATTATTTTGATAAAGATATTGAGGGTAAAAAGCTGTTCCCGTTTTTAAATAAGCGGTACATCGCGATAGCACGATCGAACGAGCAATCATACTTCGAAAAATTTGTGGCTCCGTTGATAGAGAAACACCATGTATATGCCGAGGGTTTTACCATCAATAACGAAAAGCACGAGGCTACCCCTGTTTTAAAACCAATTTATGTAGAAAGCGGAACATCGCAAATACAGCTTTACTTTAGATATGCCGATTATGTTTTCCCTTATGGGGACGGCAGGCATGTATCAGTAAGGATAGAGAAGAATGGCGACGATTATACTTTTCATCGCGTTAAGCGCTCCATTGGCTGGGAGCAAAGCAAACTGCGCGAACTGGAAGACCGTGGCTTGAAAACCGTATCCAGCCTGTTTCAAAACCTGGAAGTTAAGGGAGGAGATGATGAGATAGACCACTCGTTTTCGGTATTTGAATGGCTCAACCAGCACCATGATGAACTGGTTGAAATGGGTTTTGAGCTGGAGCAACCCGAAGGTAAAAAGCGTTACCTTTTTGGCAGCAGCAAAATTGACCTGGAAGTTAAAGAGGGTAACGATTGGTTTGATATACACGCGGTGGTACATTTTGGCCCCTACCAAATTCCGTTTATGGAGCTGCGTAACCATATTTTAAATCGTAAAAAAGAGTTCATCTTACCATCGGGCGAGATAGCGGTGATACCCGAAAAATGGTTTTCGCAATACGGCAACCTGCTGGCTTTTGCCGAAAACGATAAAAGCCTGAAGCTTAAAAAACACCATGTTGGTTTAATTAACGATTTGGATGATGGTGCCATGGCCGGTATTGCCATAAATCGCAAGCTGCAAAAACTGATGGATTTTGAGCAGATGGACGAGTTTGATATGCCCGTAAATTTTACCGGTACATTGCGCCATTATCAAAAAGCGGGCTATAACTGGTTTCACTTTTTAAAGGATTATAATTTTGGCGGTTGCCTGGCCGATGATATGGGTTTGGGAAAAACCATACAGACGCTGGCCCTGTTGCAAAAAAATAAGGAAGAAGCCGAGGCCGCGGGTAGTAAAGCTACATCGCTTATCATTATGCCAACATCGTTAATATACAACTGGCTTAACGAGGCTACCAAGTTTGCGCCGCAGCTTAGGATGATGGTACATACCGGCGCTTTACGTAATAAAATGCCCGAGACTTTTGGTAATTATGATGTGGTGATAACCACTTACGGCATTACCCGCATTGATATTGATGTGCTGAAAACCTTCTTTTTTGATTACATTATTTTGGACGAGAGCCAGAATATCAAAAATCCGTCGTCAAAATCGTTCCGGTCGGTTAAGTTGTTAAAATCGCGGTTTAAGTTGATATTGAGCGGTACACCGGTAGAGAATTCGGTAAATGATCTGTGGACGCAGATGTCGTTTATAAACCCGGGATTGCTGGGCAGTCAGCAATTTTTTATGAACGAGTTTGTAACACCGATAGAGAAAAAGAAGGATGAAGAAAAGGCGCGTAAACTCCAGGCTTTAATCAAACCTTTTGTATTGCGCCGTACAAAGGAACAGGTTGCAACCGAATTACCGCCCAAAACTGAGAACTTGTTTTATTGCCAGATGAGCGAAGAGCAAGCAGAAGTTTACGAGAATGTAAAATCGGAATACCGGAATGAGTTGCTAAAGAGTTTGGAGGATGGCACCTTTGCTAAATCGCAAATGCAGGTGCTGCAGGGCTTGATCAAACTGAGGCAAATAGCTAATCATCCATCCATGATTGATGAGAATTATGAAGGTGACTCAGGTAAATTTGAGAATGTTACCCATACGTTGACCAATGTTTTAGAAGCTGGGCACAAGGTGCTCATATTTTCGCAATTTGTGAAGCAGCTTACCATTTACCGCCAGCACATGGAGCGCGAGGATATCCCTTATTTATATTTGGATGGCAGCACGCAAAACCGCGGCGAAATCGTCAAAAAATTCCAGGAGGATGAAAAGACCCGGGTGTTTTTGATCTCGATAAAAGCGGGTGGCGTTGGTTTGAATTTAACCGAAGCAGACTATGTTTTCATCCTCGACCCATGGTGGAACCCAGCAGTTGAACAACAGGCTATCGATCGTACGCACCGTATTGGCCAAACCAAAAATGTGTTCATCTATAAATTCATCACCAAAGATTCGGTTGAAGAGAAGATACTGGCTTTGCAACAACGCAAGCTCAAATTATCCAACGCTTTGATCACAACCGAGGAAAGCTTTATCAAGTCGTTATCGGCTGAGGATATTAAGGAGATATTGGGGTAGAATAATAGCCCCAAAGGGGTTAAAGGTCGGTAAAAAATACAGTAAATGTAAATACCGTAGGTATGCTACTTCGCAAATGTTCCGTACCTAATGTTACGGCAAATAATGCGTGATACATATTCTACCAACCTTTTGCACCTACGGCGCAACGTAAGCAAATCGGACTACCTATTTCTGTTGTTGCAGTACATTCAAATAGTCTTTCCTATCAATCATCCTCGCACCCAGAGATGCTAAATGATCCGTATAAACCTGGCAATCTATCATTTCATATTTCCCGGTTTGACAAAGGGTTATCAAGGCTAGCTTTGATGCATTACTTACCTTGCTGAACATGCTTTCGCCACAGAATACGTGGCCTACCTGAACGCCGTAAAGGCCACCAACCAATTCATCATTCTGCCATACTTCTACCGAATGGGCATAGCCTAATTGGTGGAGATTGATATAGGCTTGCTGCATGTCGCCGGTTATCCAGGTGCCATCTTGATCTACTCTTTCGGCATGTGCGCAGTTGTTTATCACTTCGGCGAAAGCGGCATCAAAGCTTACCCTGAATTTGTTGGAGCGCATTACCTGGCGCATGCTTTTTGATACTTTAAGTTCAGCTGGGTAAAGCACAAAACGCTCATGCGGCGAAAACCACAGGATAGGTTCACCATCGCTATACCAAGGGAAGATGCCATTGCTGTAGGCCAGTGTTAACCTTTCGGGCGATAGATCACCCTCTACCGCGAGCAGGCCGTCATCTTCGGCCAGCTCAGGGTCAGGAAAAAGTATGCGCTCATCAAGCCTAAATATCATTGGGCAAAATTAAGCCTTCTTGCGTATCACCAGTTTTTTATTTTGCGCTTTGGCTATAGCGTCCATGTATTGTTGCATTTCGGTGTATTTGGCAGCGGGTATTACATAATTGGTTAAGTTAAATTTGGTGGTATTAACTATCTGATTTTTTGCGGCATCGTAAACATAATTTACTTCGTAATTGCCGTAGCTAAATTTTAGGCTCGCGTTTGCCGGAAGTGTTTCCACTTCAAAACCCACTGGCAGATCAATAGTAGTAACGCAGGTTTTTTTCATGGGGTGCTCAAAGTAGTATTCGCTTTGGCGCTTCTCCAAAACAGGTATCGTTAGTCGCCAAAGGTCAAATGCCCGTGGCCGGTAAAACTGTTTATCGCCAGCCATAATATCACAAAATTTATCATACTCCATTTCTACATTAACCTCTTTAATGCCATCCTTATCATCAGCGGCTTTTAAATCAAAAACAGAAGGTTGTTTAATATTGAGATAACGAATAAGATATTCTTTTTGCTCATCAGTTTTTTGTCGTGATAGATCTAAATATAGATTTCGGTACTCACCCGTAGCCGAAATTTTAAGCGTTGCTTTTGCTCCCCCATCTGCCTGTAAGGCTAAATGTACCTCACTGGTAAATTGGTTATCATCAATAGTGCTTTTAGGCGTGTTTACTAATTTTCCACCGTTTTCGGTAACCAAAAGCGCGTTTCTATTTTCGGTAAAGGTGCCAAGCTTACCAAAAGGTTGCGTATTGCTGGTACACTCAAGCCAGGTAGTATCGCCTTTTAAGGGTACGCAAACTATAATATGATTAAACGGATCACTCGGGAAAGAAGGGTCTGCAGGTTCACGGTTTGCTTCGGCGCGAACAATAGCGTAGCACGAAGGAATATTTACGGCTTTAAGTAAGGCCGTCATGTAATTAGATAATGCCTTACAATCGCCATATTTTTTTTGATCAACAAAATTTGCAGCAAAGGGCTTAAAACCACCTATGCCTAATTGTACGCTAACGTAACGCATGTTTTTTTGAAGGTACTCATACAAAAACTTCACTTTCTCTTTATCCGTTTTTATATCGGCGGTCATTTTTCGTATTTCCTCTTCGCGAACAGGAGATAGTTTATTTACATCGGCATTTAAAGCGGCTTGCCATTTGCCATAATTATCCCACGAACTTATATCGCCTGCTAACCCCGCATATTGAAAGGTATTGGTACCGAACATGATTTTAGGTAGTACTTTCCAATCCACGGCGCCGTCTTCTATTTTAATTGCCGCCAGATTTTTCACCTCCCACTGGTAAACATCATAATCATCAACCTTTGTTATAACGGGTTTGATAGTGGTGTTTTTATTGATATATCTAAACCCTACAGCCGGATTTATTTTAACACGGTAAGTTTGGTTTTGAATTGCCTGATCCTGACCTTGTATGTACCATGATCTAAGGCCCAGGAAACTGCTCATGCTCCGCTCGGTTATTTGTTCAACAGTTACGGGGTATTTTGCAATACTATGTTCGGCAACCAATATCCTATCGTCAGTTATAATAGATATACCATCAGAGGCTGAACGATCATACATATCGCCTTTTTTATATTTTTTGATAATTTTTCCATTGTCGTCGTAAATTATCATTTCGGCGTTATCAACGCTGTTAAATTTATCGTAGCTCAAATATAAAACGGCTTCCTGCTCGGCTTTTTCATTTAACACGGTTACTATGCTGTGTTCTTTGATAACACCTTTGCCCGGCCCTTTTATAATTTCTTCGTAAGCATCATAACGTACTACGGAGTTCGCGTCCTTTTTAAGCGAATCGGGTATAGTCGAAGCTTTATAAAGATCGGCTGGGATATCTTTACTTTGCCCAAATGTAATTATGCTGGTTAGTAACAGTGCCAATACACCAGCGGCTATTTTTTTATTCATATCAATTATATCAGGCTTTTTTTAGTACGATCTGTTCATTCAACATGTCTTGCATTTTTTTGTAGAACTCACGCAAGGTGGGGTAGTCTTCTTTAAAATAAATGGTTTTTTTAAAGTTTATCATGTAGTTCACCTTAATTACACCCTCTTCTTCTTCAGCAATACGCCTAAAGGTTATACTTTTATCAGGGGTTGTCATGCTTACATTTTTAGGAATAGCATCGGTTTTAAAACCAGTTGGAATTTTGTAGTTCCCTGTCATGATGTATGCATTGCGATAGCCAAAATCAATATCCGTAGCGCGGGTTTCACTAATGAATGGATTAGTTTTCATTGGACTGAATGTATTAGGGTTGATGTAAATGTAGTTTTCATCAGACCCGGTTAACGCCAGTTTAAAACCAATAGTTTGTGTTAACGGAAGGGTATCAACATCCATATTCTCAATTTTTAAAGATGATATATCCAGGTTGTTATCATCATCTTTTAAGAATTTTTTATACTTATCCTCGCCATCACGCTTGTACTTTTCAACAGCATCAAACTTATGGTAACTAAAACTACTGATCTCTGCCGTGCCATCTATTTTACCATCGGGCAAAATTTTGGCGTTTATAAAAACAACCTGCCGCGCGGGCGATGTTTTTTCGATGAATAATAAATTATATTTTTTTTCGGCCTTATCAACGTACAGGCCGTACGAGTTAAGCAGCTCGTCGGGAGTTTCGTTGTAAACGTTATACTTATAGCTTGCATCCAAAATATAATGTTTAGTACTATCAACCGGTACATATGCCACTGCCCGATTAAACTGGTATAATGCAGGGTAAGCACCATTTATACGGCCGTTACTGCGTGTGCTCAATAACATTGGATAAACCCTTATATTGCATTGTCTAAGCAAATGGTAAAGGGCCAGGTTGATCTCTGCTGAGTTGCCACTTTGTTTTTCCCAGGCTTCTGATGTACCATCGTTGGTGTACCATTGGTCAACCTCGTTCCACTTCATCCGGTTTTTAACCTCGTTAAAAATGTAAGCTATCTTTTCATCATCTGTTTTTAATAGCTTAGCCTTATTTATAATTAACAGCTCATCTTTTAATTTTCTTTTTAGCTGGCCGCCAAAATCTTCATCATCGGTAACGGTTATGCCTACTTTTTCCCAGGTATCATTAAAACTTCTAACAAAGCCGCTGCTTGCCTGAATTGTGGTAAGCTGGAACCATACGCATTGCAAATTATCAATTCGTGAGCGCATATACGGTTCGTTGGTTAACGATGGTATATTAGCCAAAGCCCTAACATGTTTGGTAACACCGGCACCATCCGGAGCTGATGTATTTATGGCAAAATTTTGATTTACCCTGGTTTGTGTTTTATAAAAAAGGGCATCGGGTATTTCGGTAGTTAATATGCTATAGCGCGATGGTAGTTTGCTTTGAAAGTACCAATCTGGCAATGAGTATGATACAACATTGGTTAACTTGTATTTATACTCAATAATTGAGCCTGCCTTTACATTCGGAAAAGCAAAAACAATGGCCGAGTGTGCTTTATCAACGGCCTGAGTATAGATCAATTTCTTTTCCAGCTTTGTTATTTCGGGCTTGCCATTAATTTCATTAATGGTTTCAATCTGGATATCGGTTATACTTTCATCTCTGTGCCCGCCCTTAAACTCTATCCGGATATCGGCTTGATCTTTACCCTTATCGTTAAATATTTTAATGCGTTTGTGATGTTCTGTGATCACATTGTATTGACTGTCAAAATACAGGTCACATTTGTCAAACAATACCATGGCATTGGCATCTTTCTCAAAATCACATTGTTTGAGTTGTAGGTCGGCCATATCAACCTTACCGAAAGGCATTGTTTGGGTTTGGTTTTGCGCTTGTAACCTATTTATAAAAATAAACGTACAAATAGTGATAATTAGGGTAAAGGTTTTTTTCATCAATGATATTTTAATGAAAAGTAAATAAAATATCAGTATGAACGATATTTTTTAAAACAAAAACATTATTACTGTGTAGAGCGGCAAATAGCGGGTTTTAAAAAATATTTATAACGAGGTTAAACTTTCAAAAAAAACGATAGTCAAAACGTTAAATACACCCCAAAAAAAAGAATTAAGAATCTCTTTATATTTTAGTTTAGGTATGGGTCGCGGCTGGTTACCGCGGCCCTTTTTTATGCAGTTAAAAACAGGTTGTGTTTTATCGGCGGGATAATATTATTCTCCAAAGCTTTATCAAACAATAGCTGGATGGCTTTCCGGCCCTCGGTTCCCAACTCAACAGAATATTTATTTACGTACAAATCGATGTGTTTGTACATCACTTTTTCGCTCATTTCCTGCGAGTGCTGGCGGATAAAATCTAAGCCTGATTTTGGATTTGCGAAGGCGAACTCGACCGAGCGTTTGATAATGCGGTTCACTTTAAGCTGAACATCCATTGGTAACTCACGTTTAATCACAATACCGCCTAAAGGAATGGCGCAGCCAGTTTGTTTTTCCCAATAATCGCCCAGATCGATAATTTTATGCAGGCCTTTATCCTGGTAAGTAAAGCGGTTTTCGTGAATGATGAGGCCGATATCGATCTGGTCATTCAATAAAGCATCTTCAATTTCTGAGAATACCATGATCTGCTTATTCTGAGCATTGGGGAAAGCCAGTCCTAATAAAAAATTGGCGGTGGTGTATTTGCCGGGAATACCTATAGTGAGATTAGCGATGTTTGCTTTTTGTTTTTCAATGTCTGTTTGCTTAGTGATCAGCAATGGGCCAACACCAAAACCCAAGGCACTTCCTGAATCCAACAAAGCATATTTATCGGCTACGTAGGCAAAGGCGTGGTAACTTAGCTTGGTGATATCTAATGTATTATTAAACGCTTTTTTGTTCAGTGTTTCCACATCATCAAAAAATACCTCGAACTCTAAGCCTTCGGTATCAATTTTATGATGGATGAGGGCGTCAAAAATAAAGGTATCGTTAGGGCAGGGCGAAAAGCCTAGAGTAAGTTTCATAGCAGTAGAATTAAGCCTGAATTAATGCGCTAATCAATTCGATGGCAAAGTTATTCAGATTTTTGATGGCCAGCCCTATTTTCCAGTTATCGCGGTTACGTTTTTCAACATAATTTGACACAGCCCTGATTTGGATGGCCGGAACCGGGATCTGCTGGCAGGCGTAAAAAAACGCCGCGCCTTCCATGCTCTCTAATTGTGGGTATAGTCTCTTGCTGATCTTTTCTATCGAGGCTTCGTTACCATGAACGGTGTTTACGGTAATGGCGTTTACTTTTTTAACGGCAGGGCCTTTCCAATTTTTGGAGAGGTAATTTGTATTATTAAGCTGACTTTCGCCGAAACCCAGTGTTTCTATCGGGACAAACTCTGTATCGTTTTCGGCGCCAAGCTCGGATAGGGTATCGCGGATCACCTCAACTACTTCGCCTAATTGAATACGACGTTCAAAACTTCCGGCTATGCCTAAGTTTATCACAAGTGTGTATTTTTTTGTGCTTAAATGCGCACCCATTGCGTAAGCTGTAGCAACCATGCCAACGCCTGTTATGAGCACATCAAAGGGCTTTTCGTTACCAAAATGATCCAATAGCGGTTGGATCTCGGGTTGGGTTGCGGCAACTATTAATATCTGCTTTATCATTTTCATCACTAAGTTATAAACTATCGGGATGTTTTTGTTTTATATATTTGCAGCAACAATAGCTATGATGATTTACATTACACGGAAAGAACATTTTAACGCGGCACACCGTATGTATCGCGATGAATGGAGCGCCGAACAAAACAACGAGGTGTTTGGCAAATGCGCCAACCCCAACTGGCATGGCCATAACTATAACTTATTTGTAACCATAAAGGGCGAAATATCGCACGCCACGGGTTATTTGATGGATCTGAAAGATTTGAAGGTGATCATCAACGAATATGTGATAGAAAAGCTTGACCATAAAAACATTAACCTGGATGTGCCTTTTATGAAAGATAAAATGGCATCGACAGAGTTATTGACCATTGAAATATTCAACCAGCTTAAGGCCCCTATTGAAGCCAACGAAGGTGTGTTTTTACATTCGGTTAGGCTTTTTGAAACCGAAAATAACAGCGCCGAGTATTTTGGCGACTAACCTATTATGAGCAACGAAAATTACGATAAGTACGACGACGAAGAGGATGTTGACGGCTATGTAAAAATTGACCGTTACAATCCGGAGCTGATCCAAAATATATCAACCCATTATAAAGATATATTAAAGCAAATAGGAGAAGACCCTGAGCGCGAAGGTTTACTTAAAACGCCTGAGCGTGTAGCCAAGGCCTTGCTTTATTTAACGCATGGCTATGATCTGAATCCGAAAGATATTTTGGAATCGGCAAAGTTTACCGAGGAGTATAGCCAGATGGTTGTGGTAAAGGATATTGAAGTTTACTCGATGTGTGAACACCACATGCTGCCGTTTTTTGGTAAAGCGCATATCGCATACATCCCGAACGGACAAGTTGTTGGTTTGAGCAAAATACCACGTGTGGTTGATGCTTTTGCCCGCCGTTTGCAGGTTCAGGAACGTTTAACCAACCAGATACGCGATTGCATACAAGAAACCCTGCAACCTATAGGTGTTGGCGTGGTGATTGAATGCCGCCACCTGTGCATGTGTATGCGTGGTGTACAAAAGCAAAACTCGGTAACTACAACATCGGCATTTACGGGTGAGTTTATTAAAGAAAAAACCCGCGCCGAATTTTTACATTTGATATCATCGAAGCTGAGCTAAAAGCCGCAAGCTTTAAGCCATTAGCTTTAACGCAACCAAATTATAACCAAAACAATAAAGAATTGAAAGCATACGTATTTCCAGGACAAGGGGCACAATTTGTAGGCATGGGTAAAGATCTGTACGATCAATCAGAATCCGCCCGCGAACTTTTTGAGCAAGCTAACGCTATTTTAGGTTTCCGCATTACCGATATTATGTTTAACGGTACTGATGAAGACCTGAAACAAACTAACGTTACCCAACCGGCTATATTTTTACACTCGGTTATCCTGGCCAAAACTATTAGTGATTTTGCGCCTGAAATGGTAGCTGGTCACTCTTTAGGCGAGTTTTCATCCTTAGTTGCGGCGGGTGCTTTATCGTTTGAAGATGGTTTACGTTTGGTTGCCGCACGTGCCAATGCCATGCAAAAAGCCTGCGAAGTGCAGCCATCAACCATGGCGGCTATTTTAGGTTTGGAAGATCATGTAGTTGAAGATATCTGCCGCCAGATAAGTAATGTAGTTGTTCCGGCAAATTATAACTGCCCGGGCCAGCTGGTGATATCGGGCACCATCGCCGGTGTTGATGAGGCTTGCGAAAAACTTACTGCCGCGGGAGCTAAACGCGCTTTAAAATTAAATGTTGGTGGCGCGTTCCACTCGCCGTTAATGGAGCTTGCCCGTGTTGAGCTTGAAGCCGCTATTGTTGCTACCGAAGTAAAAGAACCTGTTTGCCCGGTTTATCAGAATATTGATGCCAAGCCGTACACTGATCCTGAATCGATCAAAGCTAATTTGATAGCACAGCTTACCGGACCGGTACGTTGGACACAAACTATGCAACGCATGCTGCAGGATGGTGCCACATCGTTCACCGAAGTTGGGCCTGGTAATGTTTTGCAAGGTTTGGTAAAAAAGGTTGATCGTGCTGTTAAAACAGAAAGTGCCGCGCTATAAAACAATTTAAGCGGTATTCTCTTTTACAACTATTAGTAATAAATCTGTAAATATCTCAATTTGAATGCTGCCGCTAAAATACGCTGGTTACTCGCGCTGATATGCCTGAGTCTGTTTTTAACAGCTATTATAGCCAAGCAATCATACAGTCCGCGTAATAACCTGGAGAGCAGCGCTAAAACGCTCGAGAGCCATTTACACCAGCAGGAGCAGCTTGCCCGTAGTTTTGTTGATGATAAAACCAATTTCATTAAGCTCAAAAACGTAGGGAACAACGAACAGTACGCTATTGAACTGGTTGAGCTGCTCAAAAAAGAAAAGCTTTACATTGCCACCTACCATAACGACCGCCTGAGTTATTGGAACGGTGTAAGGGTACTGCCCGAGAACCCGCAGAGTATAAAAGACGGTACCAGCATTTTTAAGGGGACAAATGGCTATTACGAGGTTATTAAAAAAACCGAGGGCAATTTTATAGCGGCCATATTTATCCCGATAAAAAACTACTATAACTACCAAAACCAGTACCTGCAAAACATATTTTCGCCTGAGTTGCTGCGGGATAATAATATTGAGATTGCCGATTTTACCGATGTTAATGTTTATGCCATACATAGTATTGATAACCATTACCTGTTCTCGGTAAAACTATCTGCCGATGATTTGAACCAACTTTTTGCCTTAGTGCAAATTATGCTTTGGATAAGCGGCCTATTATTACTGTGCGCTTTAACCAATAGCATGGCAAAAAACATAGCCAACAGGGGCTATGTTTTTACATCGTACCTTATTATTGCCGCTTTAATTGTTGCGGTGAGGTTTGTTAACCTCTATTATCACTGGCCCAATATCTATCAGGGTATTAATCTGTTTTCGCCATTGTTTTATGCTTCGAGCGGGATATTTCCGTCTCTTGGTGATTTTGTGATCAATGTGATATTGATAACCTGGTTTACCCTGTTTGTATATAATACCCGAAATCAAATTAATAAACCCATTAAAAGTGTGGGTTTAAGCTATGGCGTATTGGTTGGGCTTGTCCTGTTTTTGGTAGGTTTATCAACTTTGTTGCTCAAACTTTTTTCGGGTTTGGTGCTCAACTCCAAAATCAATTTTGATGTAAATAACGTACTCAACTTAACCGGCTTCAGCATCATCGGTGTTATAATGCTGTGTTTCGGTTTCTTTATATTTATACTTTACAGCGAAATATGCCTGGCTATCAGCGCTAAGCTAAACATCAGTAACCGCAATAAGATTAGCCTGTTTATCGGCTTGATCGTTCTAACTACATTGATAGATGCTTATCTCAATCACGATTTTTCGGGCTTTTATTTATTGTGGGCGCTTATTGTGATCATCCGCGGGTATGCTGTGGTTTATGATAAAGGGAAGTTTAGCGCCTTAACCTATATTGGTATTATTGTGCTATGTTCCACCATATCATCAATTAAGCTATACGCTTTTCAATCCATCAAAGAAAAAGATACCCGTAAGTTACTGGTACAAAAACTGGATTCGGCCGAAGACCCTACTGCCGAGTATAAATTTGGGCAGATAGAAGAAGAGATTTCGAACTCGCGTTTTGTAGCCGGTTATTTTAACAATAAAGACAGGAACCAAACTTACCTGAAGAGCAAACTTCAAAAAATGTACTTTGACGGTTACCTCTCGAAGTATGATTTTGATACCTATGAGTACGATGCCAATAACAAAGCATTATCGGGCAATAACGAGTTTGATTTGAATGTATTTAAAGATATGGTGGTGTACACGGCATCAAAAGTTGCATCAACCCAATATTTTTACCGGAACAGTTCGTTCGGGTTTCAAAGTTATTTTGCCATTATTCCGGTTAACTCGCCAGATGGGCAGATAGGTACTATTGTTGTAAACCTGAAATCAAAGCCACTTAAAAGTACCGAGCCATTTCCCGAATTGTTGATAGAGGGTAAAACGCAGGATAATGATGAGTTTAAAGGTTACTCTTATGCCTTTTACAGCGATGGAAAGTTGCTTAATCAAAGCGGGAAATATACTTATAGTATTGCTAATTATGAGTTTGAGGGCAAGCTTAAACAGTTTGTTTACATCAACACCAATGGCAGCCCGGGTTACAATCACTTGGTTTATCAGCCTAAAGGCAGTGAGTTGATTGTAGTGAGCAAGGCAGATGATAAGATTTTCAGTATCATCACATCGTTAACGTTCTTCTTTTTAGTTTTCCTGATCTATGTTATTGTATTACTGGCCTTTGAGTGGTTGTGGAAAAATTTTAAGAATTTTGACAAGCTTAAAGGTCTCAAATGGAGTTTTTGGGATAATTTTGATAAGATACTATACAAAACCCGTATCCAGGTATCGATGGTTTTCGCGGTGGTAATTACTTTACTTATCATTGGGGTGCTTACTTTTCTTTCGGTGAGCGCGCAGTATTCAAACCAGCAAGACGATTTTATACACGATAAAATATCGCGCATAGCGATAGCTTATGAAAAACTGGGCTTTGATAAAAACGGAATCGCGACTAATGAGCAGGCCCAGTTAAACTTTAACTCTTTCGCGGATACCTACTCATCCGATCTGACCTTGTTTGATAAACAAGGCGTGCCCGTATTTAGTACCCAGCCTAAACTATATGACAATGGGTTGATCTACAGACGGATGAATGCCCAGGCTTATATTTATTTGAGCGCGATGTCAAAATCGGGTTTCATTAACGAGGAAACTATTGGTACACTAAAATATAAAGCTGCCTACGCACCTGTGCGCAATGCCAATAAAGATGTGATCGGCTTTTTGCAACTGCCTTACTTTTCGAACGAAACGGAATATAAAGAACGAATAGGCGCATTTTTGAATACCATGATCAACGTTTACGCGCTGGTATTTATCTGTATTGGTTTATTTGCCATTGTGGTTGCAAGGCAGATCACTACGCCGCTTACCATTATACAGCAAAGCTTGAGCAATACCATATACGGACGCAAAAACGAGCCTATTATATGGCAGCATAACGATGAGATCGGATCGCTGATCAAAGAATACAATAACATGATTGCCCAGTTGGAGAACAGCGCTCAAAAGCTTGCGCAGAGTGAGCGTGAAAGCGCCTGGCGCGAAATGGCTAAGCAGGTGGCTCATGAAATTAAAAATCCGCTAACACCATTAAAATTAGGCTTGCAACTGCTCGAAAAATCGTGGAAGGATAAAGACCCTAAGTTTGATATTAAGTTTGAGCGTTTCAGTAAATCGTTTGTAGAGCAGATTGATAGTTTATCGAAAATTGCATCAGAGTTTTCGAATTTTGCTAAAATGCCAGAAACTATGCTGGAGCGGTTTAACATTTTTGAGATCATTAGTCAGGCGGTAACTATTTTTAAGCAGACAGAGAATTTTAATATTGTTTATACCAGCGCGGAGCAGCCTTTTTACATTTTGGCTGATAAAGATCAGGTACTACGGAGCTTTAATAACCTGCTTAAAAATGCCATTGAGGCCGTACCCGATGGCCGGCCGGGTATTGTTGAGATCACTTACGAAACCACCAGGGAGCAAGTGTTCATCAACATCAAAGATAATGGTAACGGCATCCCCGAGGCTTTACGCAAACGGATATTTGTGCCCAATTTTACTACCAAAACATCGGGTACTGGCCTGGGTTTAGCTATGGTGAAAAACGCGATAGAGCATACCGGCGGCAGTATATCTTTTGATACCGAGTTGCAGGTTGGTACTACTTTTTATGTGAGCTTTCCGGCAGCGGAGTAGTACTATAAATGCTTAATCCTTTAGCTAATCTAATCTCGTCGTGCCAATCGTAAAGACCACTCTTTTCAAATACACCACCTTTTAAAAAGCGAGTTAAAAATTCTGCAAAAGATTTTGTGAGTATAGTTTCTATGCCATCTCTATAAATACATGAAATTGTATAATCGTTGTGATCTTTAGGGTTTACTTCTAATCTCCACATATCGCAATACGTAAGATATTCGGCGATGTAAAAAATCTTATTCTCGCGCAGGATACTAAAATCAATAATTTCCTCAAGTGGGGTAATGCAGAAGTAGTCCTCTTCGGATAAAAAACCATTGCTGAATTTGTAAAACTCTTTTATATCATCCGGTAATTTGATATCATAAAACCTTTCAACCTTTGAGATCAATTGATCTCTCACACCTTTGTTTATGGTAATATCAGTTTTATCGAGATCGTTTTTAAGGAAGTTGATAATATCGGTTATTGACATAGATAAAGTGATATAATACTAAGTTACAATAATAAGCAGAACTCATTGGCGAAAGCCAAGCACAATAAAAATAACATAGCGGAGTTTTTAATACACTAAACCATGTGAGTTATAAACAGTCGAAACCTATGTTATTAAATTGAAGAACATGTTAAGAATGATATTTATTTACTGGAACTATTACTTTGGCAGCCTGGATGGGATGTTCAGAAAGATTTGTGTGGCCGAAGTGTATTAGTGGGATTCGGTCCGAATTACATGGTCGATTGTCCTAAGTAGAGATTGCCACGCTATCGCTCGCAATGAAGTGGCAGAGAGCTGAAGTGATAAAAAAAGCCTCCTGATGTTGAATCGGGAGGCTTTACTATTTTTAGGCCGGATAATTACTCAACTACGGTTACTTTTAGCATGTTGGTTTTGCCTTGCTTAGCAATTGGAATAGCCGCGGTGTTGATTACGATATCACCGTTTTCGATCAGGCTTTCTGATTTAAGGATGCCGTTAACATCGGCGATTGTTTTATCGGTGCTTTCCAGTTTATCGTAATAAAAGGCTTTTACTCCCCATACTAAACTCAACGCGTTTAGCAGGTTGCGGTTCGAGGTGAAGATATAAGTTGCAGCTTTAGGGCGGTGACTCGAAATTTCGAAAGCTGTATAACCAGAAACCGTCATCGAAACGATACCCACTGCATTGGTTTGCTCTGAAAGGAACACGGCTGAGTTACAAACCGCATCGCCAATTACGTTTACCGGTGTAGTGGCCGCGTCTTTTGGAGAGTTGAACGGATAGCCTAATTCCTCCACATTGTGAACAATTTTAGCCATAGTTTGAATAACGATCAACGGGAACTCGCCTACTGATGTTTCGCCGCTTAGCATTACCGCGTCGGCACCATCTAATACAGAGTTGGCAACGTCGTTCACCTCGGCACGGGTTGGGCGTGGGGTGGTGATCATTGATTCCAACATCTGAGTAGCAATAATTACCGGTTTTGATGCCGCGCGACATTTGCGGGCGATCATTTTTTGTAACAATGGTACTTCTTCTAATGGCATCTCAACACCTAAATCGCCACGGGCAACCATTACACCGTCTGTAGCGGCAATAATGGCGTCGATATTATCAATGGCTTCTGGTTTTTCGATCTTGGCAATAACGCGTGATGCTTTACCGCTGCGGTTAATGATACGTTTAAGCTCAACAATATCTTCGGCAGTACGAACGAATGATAAACCGATCCACTCTACATCATTCTGTAAAGCGAAATCAAGGTTAACTAAATCCTCTTCGGTTAAGCTTGGGATAGATACTTTGGTGTTTGGCAGGTTAACGCCTTTACGTGATGTTAAGATACCGCCATGCATTACCTCGCAAACAACGGTGTCTTTACGGTTGGTTGAGATCACCTTCATTTGCAGTTTACCATCATCTAATAAGATGGTTTCGCCGGCATGAACATCCTGTGGGAAGGTATCGTATGTAATGTAGATCTGGTTATCATCACCAATACATTCTTTGGTAGTAATGTTGATGCGGGTACCATTTACTAAGTGGATGCCACCATCTTTTACCAGGCCGATACGGATTTTTGGTCCTTGTAAATCGGCAAGGATGCCTACATTGATCTTGTATTTGTCGTTAATTTCACGAATTGTATCGATCGCTTTTTGGTGATCTTCGGCCTTTCCGTGCGAAAAATTGAGGCGGCAAACGTTAACTCCAGCCTTAATTAATGATAATAAAACGTCTTTTTTTACTGATGCAGGCCCTAAGGTTGCTACAATTTTGGTCCTGTTATTAGAAACTTTCATATAATATTTTTAGGTTATGGTCGCTTTTCTATGTTAAATAGTGTACTTAATACACCATGCAAATATGGCACTAAAATAACAGATTTTCTCGGGATTTTATTTTTTTTGGATCAACCTTTACTGCGGCTACTATTTCGGGTATCTTATTCAGCTTCAAAACGATCTCGTCGAGGTCGTCTTCGTCGATGTAATTTTTGATCATGAGCAGGTAATCCGTCTTGTTCATTTCGGGGATCAGGTAACCTTCGGTGCCTTTGTTGGCGATGAAAAAAAACTCGGTTTCGCTGGCTTCCCAATAGTATTTAAAGAAAGAAAAAAACACTTTTGCCGAGCCGTTGTGCGCGTCGAGCTGCAAGTCCTCATCGCGTATGAAGTTGAAATTAAGGCCTTTATTGATCATATAGCAAAGGCGGTAATCTTTTAACGACGAGGTAATGGCGATAAGCACAAAATCAAGATCGATCTCAAACTTGAGTATTTTTTTATTCAAAACAGATTGATTTATCGGCAGTAAAAGTACAAAGGAATAGGCGAACTACAATACTATATATAGCATACCCAGTGTAAATAGTTGATGGCTTTGCATGCCTAAACACATTAATAACATTTTGTGGAAAAATAAGCTTGCGGATTGCCATGCGGATTGCTGCCTATGAGTACCTTTATAAAAAAATAAACAGTAAAATAACTTACCTAAACCCAAAACTCTTAGCGCCGAATTGTGTTATTAATTCGCTAAAAGATTTTAGATTTGATTATTGACAGAATTTATTTTTCTTTGCACAGAATTTATTAATCATTAAATCATAAAGACTATGTCGGATATCGCTTCAAGAGTAAAAGCTATTATCGTAGAAAAATTAGGTGTTGACGAAAGTGAAGTTACACCAGAGGCAAGTTTCACCAACGACCTTGGCGCTGACTCATTAGATACCGTGGAATTAATCATGGAGTTTGAAAAAGAATTTAACGTTGCTATTCCTGACGATCAGGCTGAGACAATCGGTACTGTAGGTCAAGCTGTAGCTTACCTTGAAAAAAACGTTAAGTAAGAAACACTCCAACCTTACATTTTAGTATGGAGTTTAAAAGAGTTGTAGTAACCGGGCTCGGTGCACTTACACCTATTGGCAATAATGTTCCAGATTACTGGGATTCGTTGATCAAGGGGGTTAGCGGTGCCGACATCATCAAAAGTTTTGATATCTCGAAGTTCAAAACAAAATTTGCCTGCGAGGTAAAAAACTTTGATGCCGACGGTTATTTAGGAAGAAAAGAAGCACGAAAACTTGATCCGTTTGTGCAATATGCCCTGTTTGCTACAGATGAGGCGGTATTGGACGCGGGCCTTGATTTTGACAAACTTGATACCAACCGCATAGGTGTAATCTGGGGATCGGGCATTGGAGGATTGAAAACCTTTATGGACGAAGTTATAAACTTTGCCAAAGGGGACGGTACGCCAAGGTTCAACCCTTTCTTTATCCCTAAAATGATCGCTGATATTGCTCCCGGCCATATCAGTATCAAATACGGTTTACGCGGGCCAAACTTTTCAACCGTTAGTGCCTGTGCATCATCAACCAATGCGCTAATTGATGCATTTAATTACTTACGCCTGGGTATCAGTGATATCATTATATCGGGCGGAAGTGAGGCCATCATCAACGAGGCGGGTATGGGTGGTTTTAACGCCATGCATGCCTTATCTACACGTAACGACGATCCTGCAACGGCATCGCGACCTTTTGATAAGGACCGCGACGGTTTTGTAGCCGGCGAAGGTGCGGGTACCATCATTCTGGAAGAGCTGGAACATGCCAAAGCACGTGGCGCTAAAATTTACGCGGAAATTATCGGCGGGGGCATGAGTGCCGATGCTAATCATATTACCGCACCTCACCCTGAGGGTTTAGGCGCGCGTTTGGTTATGACCAATGCTTTACGCGATGCGGGCCTTAAAACCAGCGACATTGATTACATCAACGTTCACGGAACATCAACCCCGCTAGGTGATATGAGCGAGACGAAAGCTATTGTTACCCTTTTTGGGGAAGATGCTTACAAGCTCAATATCAGCTCAACCAAATCAATGACCGGTCACCTTTTGGGTGCTGCCGGAGCTATTGAAGCCATAGCGGCTATTTTGGCTGTTAAAAACAACATTATACCACCAACCATCAACCACTTTACGGACGACCCGGACTTGGACCCGAAATTGAATTTCACATTCAACAAGGCACAGGAGCGTGAGGTTAATACCGCGCAAAGTAATACGTTTGGTTTTGGCGGCCATAATGCATCGGTTATTTTCACCAAGTACCTGGCTTAATAGTATTGAATGCCAATTCTAAAGGTTTATAAGCTATATTTTTCTCCGAATAGAAAGTACGTAAAAGCACTAAAAAATTTGCTCGGCTTTGTGCCGGGCAATTTAAGTTTATACCGGCTGGCTTTCAGGCATAAATCTGTAGCTACAAACGTTAGGAAGGGTGTTAAAAACAGTAACGAGCGTTTGGAGTTTTTGGGTGATGCTGTTTTAGGCAGCGTTGTTGCCGAGGTTTTGTTTAAACTTTACCCTTACGAGGACGAAGGATTTTTAACCGAGCTACGCTCGAAAATTGTAAGCCGCGTTAACCTGAACATGCTTGCCCGCAAGCTGGGTTTTGATAAGCTGATCGAGTACGATAGCAGAATGGTTGGCAATAGTCGCCAGGGTTCGTTATTGGGTGATGCTTTTGAAGCTTTGGTAGGGGCCGTTTACTTAGATAAGGGTTACGACTTTACCAAGAATTTTTTGGTGAACCACATCATCAAATCGCATATCGACATTCATCAGTTAGAAAAAACTGAGACTAACTTTAAAAGTAAGCTGATTGAGTGGTGCCAGCGCCACGGCAAAGATGTATCCTTCGACCTGACCGAGAACCAGGAAGGTGAAAGCAATAAACTGTTTACCGTACGCGCCAGTGTTGATGGCGAAATTTTAGGCATGGGCAAAGAGTTTAATAAAAAGAATGCTGAAAAGCTAGCGGCCGAGAAGGCTTGCGAGACTTTGGGGATATAGGTTGCTTGCTGATTAAGTGAGTGGTTGGCCCTCCCTTCACTATTTACAATAACTGAGTTTTTAAAAGTATTTATCTTAAAATATCCTACTTTATCCCCCCCCTCTGAGTAATTATAGTTATCCCGGTTATTATTCTTTTTTGAAGGGTACGGCTGGTGTTGCTAAGGGATGCAGATCACTTTGGGGACCTTTTTCGCCGTTCTTTTTAAAGTCTTCGTAAGAGCGTTTGGTGTAATTGATCAGATCGTAGTCGTTCCAGCTTTTAATGTCTTCGTAAGATGGGCGGTAAGACTGTTTAAATACCTGGAGTTTAATGGTATCGGTAATACCTGTTATGCGCTGGATGAAGGATTTGGTAAAGCGACGGTCAATCTCGCTTTGCTCCAGATCTGTCGCGCTAAAGCGTGCGAAGCGGCGGGCTTGCTTGGGGCCGCTTCCTAATAAATCATATAAACCATTCAATGGACTCAATATAGCCGATGCCACCGATGGTTTGCCATTGCTGTAAATGCCCTGACTATTGTATTCTTTCATTACGCCCTGCAACTCCTGGCGTTTGGTTTGGCCTTTAATATCAACCTGACTAAGTGTAATGTTGGTTTGCATAAATACCATAGCGGTGCTTTGCCCGGTTACAGCTACTTTTTGATCAGCGTAATCTCTCTGGCGGAAGAGCAGGGTATCGCCAACAGCAGCCTGAATGTTGAATACACCCAGATCATCAGTGGTTACAATGCCTGTGCTGTTGAGGTTTGCTACCAGTACTTTGCTTAAGCGCTGCTGAATATTACCGGCTTTAAAAACCACACCTTTAAGCATAAACTCATTGCGTTGGGCATGTGCAAACAGGCTAAGGCAGGAGAATATTACAGCGATAATGATGGTACTGTAGCGTGGGATGGTATTTTTATCAGATTTACTCAATGTATCAAAGTTAACGTTTAAAGGCATTTTAAGTTGTTAAATACTTGTTAAATATCCCTTTAAATGGTATTTAGCTATCCTATTTAATTTTTTATCTTTGCACATGATAAAATCCATGACAGGGTATGGACTGGCCACCTACGATTCGGGAAGTACAAAATATACTGTTGAAATAAAATCCCTGAATAGTAAATTCCTTGAACTGACCCTCAGAATCCCCCGCTCGTTCTCCGACAAAGAATTTCAGTTGCGCAACGATTGCAGCAAGCAAATAGAACGCGGTAAAGTTAGCTTATCTATCAATATTGAGCAAGTTAGTCAGCAGGTAAAAGCAGCCGGTATTGATACCGTGCTTTTAAAGCATTACTATGAGCAGTTGAAAGCTGTTAGCGCTGATCTGGGCGAATCACCATCAAACCTATTACAACTGGCTTTGGGTTTACCCGAAGTAGTTAAATACGGTGAAGAAACGGTATCTGACGAGGAATGGAAAATTGTTGAGCAGACTTTCCAAAAGGCACTAAAGGCATTCCAACAGTTCCGTAGTGATGAAGGTAATGTGTTGGAAGAGGAGGTTAAGGGTCGTATAGGTATCATTATGGACAATCTGAAAAAGGTTGAAGTAGAAGAGCCTAAACGTGTTCCGGTTATCCGCGAGCGATTGAATACATTTTTAACAGAAAGTGTTGGCCGCGATAATCTGGACCAAAATCGTTTTGAGCAAGAGTTGATCTACTTTATTGATAAACTGGATATTACCGAAGAGAAAGTTCGCCTTACGGCACACTGCAACTACTTTATAGAGACACTGAAGAATGCGGATGCCAACGGTAAAAAGCTGGGCTTTATTTCACAGGAAATAGGTCGCGAGATTAATACTCTGGGCTCAAAAGCGAACGATGCCAATATCCAAAAGCTGGTTGTTGGTATGAAAGAAGAACTGGAGAAAATTAAAGAACAACTATTGAACGTATTATAGTTAATAAGTTATTTGTTATTGAGTTATTAGGTTTTGCCGATTTTAACTCAATAACTTAATAACCAATAACTCAATAACTGCCCACATGACCCAAGGTAAACTCATCATCTTTTCGGCACCATCAGGAGCTGGTAAAACTACCATAGTGCATCACCTGCTGAGCAAGATTCCGGATCTGGAGTTTTCCATTTCGGCAACTACACGTAAGCCCAGGGGCGATGAGCATGATGGTAGCGACTATTACTTTATATCAAACGAAGAGTTTTTGCACCGAATTGCTAAAAAGCAGTTCGTTGAGTTTGAAGAGGTTTACTCAGGAACTTTCTATGGCACGCTACGATCAGAGATCCAACGCATTTGGGATAAAGGCAAGCATGTGATATTTGATATTGATGTAGAAGGTGGTTTGCACCTGAAGCGGAAGTATGAGGAGCATGCCCTGGCGATATTTGTTCAGCCGCCATCGCTGGAGGTTTTAAAGGAACGTTTAACCGGCCGTGGTACCGATAGCACTGAAAAACTACAGGAACGCTTCATAAAAGCAGAAAAAGAGTTGAATTATGCTCCGCAATTTGATATAATCCTAAAAAATTACGAACTTGAAACTGCTTGTAAAGAAGCAAGGGCATTAGTAACTGATTTTTTAAAACAATAAGCGCTGCATAAACGGAAAAATGAAGATCGGTTTACTTTTTGGTTCGTTTAACCCTATACACATTGGCCATTTAATTATTGCCAACTACATGGCCAATCATACCGATCTGGATAAAGTTTGGCTGGTGGTATCTCCACAAAATCCACTCAAAAAATACGGCGACCTGATCAATACTTACGATCGTTTGGAGATGGCCCGTTTGGCTACTGATAACAGCGACAACTTAAGCGTAAGCGATATTGAGTTACAGTTACCGCAACCATCCTATACTATTGATACTTTAACACTGCTGAAAGAGAAATATCCGCAACATGAGTTTTGCCCCATTATGGGATCGGATAATTTGGTATCCTTACATAAATGGAAAAACTATAAGCTCATTTTGCGCGATTATCATATCTACGTTTATCCGCGCCCGGGATATGAGAATACTGATCTGGCATCTCACCCGTCGGTACATATTACCATGACTCCGCTGATGGAACTATCTGCAACCTTTATCCGTAAATCCATCGCGGCTAAAAAGAACGTTCAATTTTTTGTACCCGAGCCGGTTTTGAAATTTATTGAAGGTAAGGGATTGTACAGGTAAATATTCTTTTCTGTTTGCCTTAATTGTTTAAGCTTGGATAAGATGAAGTCATTAATCATTTTATTTTGCCTTTTTAGCTTTTCGGCTTTTGCTGCTGATACTACTATTGTTAAGCTGATGCAAAAAGTTATTACTTCAAGTGTATTGCCTGATTACAAATACTTTTATTTGCTTGACAAAGCAAGTACCCCGCATATTGAAAGATTTGATTTCGACCTTGACCATAAAACTATGTCGTCAATACCGCTTATTGATTTGATAGAAAAGATTAAATCGGACACAACCTCATTTAACTGGTCAAGCCAAAATTTACCCAGAGCGCGTTGTGTGGATAAAAGCCATTTACCCAAACATGTGTGGCGAATGGTGCGTATTACTACAACTATAATAAGCAACGATCGATCATATGCTAAAAAGTTTAACGAAAGGAATAACGACACAATAGTGGTATATGCGCCCAAAAATGCAACTCAAAAAGCTACGGATAGGGCCGTAAAAAAAGCTACAGCCGCCCATAACGCTTATTGTGATAGATTGAACGCACTGTTACCAATCGAAGAACGGAATTACTTTATATTTTCGAAACCCATCTTTTCGACTGATAAACAGTATGCATATATTGAAGTTTCTCGAACCGATGGTGGTGTCAGGTATCTATTTAAAAATACTGGCGACGACTGGATTATACTTTATGACAACCGGATCGCATATTAACATTATTTTCAAATCTGCTACCAATATATCTTTCGGTCTTTCCGGACTTCCTGTCTAACCTGTATCTTTGCTTCCGTGAGCGAAAAAACCATCCTGAAACTACAATTACCTACCGACCCGCTTTGGGTAAAAAATGTGGTAGAAAGCAATATTGAAGAGTTATTGACCGACCATGCTTATTGCGAGCAAAAGGCGGCAAGTAATGCTATAACACTTATCATCCAAAACCATAACTACCCTGATATAGTGCAGGAAATGGCCGAACTGGTTCGCGAAGAAATGGACCATTTCAGACGAGTGCACGAGATCATTGTGAAACGTGGTTACGAGTTTGGCAAGGAACGTAAGGATGATTATGTGGGCCAACTCTTCAAGTTTTTAACGCCGGGTGGTAGTAGGTTAACTCAAATGATCGATAGGTTGTTGCTTTCGGCGATGATTGAAGCCAGGAGTTGTGAGCGGTTCAAAGTACTATCCGAAAATATTAATGATAAAGAGTTATCCGATTTTTATTATGAATTGATGGTAAGCGAGGCCGGACACTATACGCTGTTTTTAAACCTTGCTAAGAAGCATTGCGGCAATATTGATGTTGATGCTCGCTGGAAGGAATTTTTAGCTTACGAAGCCAATGTGGTTAAAAATTATGGGAAGAGCGAAACGATACATGGGTAAAGGGATTTTAACTATCTTGCTTTGTGTGATCTGTACTTTGGCTTTTGGTCAACGTAGGTTACAACGTTGGCATAAGCCCACCAAGTTGGATGTTAAATTAGCGGAATACAATGCCCAATGTGTTCACCGTAATAAATACACAGCTGCGCACCGGTTAAAGTTTTACCCGTTTAATAAAGCTGCACAAGTTAAGTTGGTTGCTTTTAATGGTGTGTCCGATCCGAACGCGGTAATTATCATGAATGATGGCAATCAAAAAGCCGAACCCAAAATCAACTCGTGGACATCTCCGTTTAACGAAAATAAAATAGATACTACTCAATTTATAGAGGTCAAATTATTGAATAAAACACAAATCAATAAACTAACCGATATACTTTACAATATTGGTGAACGCGCTCCTAATATTTGGGCTGACCCCGGTGCCAGTTGTTATAACCCACGCAACGCTATCATTTTTATAAACTCAAAGGGCAAGATATTCGCCTATATCGAAGTTTGCTTTGAATGCCAGCGAATTAGAACCGTACCTGAAAACATGAAGATCGGGCAGTTTTGTGATGATAAACTGGCTTTACTTAAAAGATACCTGGCAGGTCAGGGTATTATTTACGGTGTAAATATGGCTTATACTGAAAAGTTTCCAAAAGTAAAATAATTACACACTCTTCACTACGCCCATTATCGTACTCAAATAATTATCGATCTTAGCGATATCAACCGAGTCATTAATAAATCCGATATACATATCGGGGCGAATGATCAAGGTTTTTTGTTGGTTTGCCCCGGTTTCAAATGCATCGAATATATGTCTGTTCTTTTGAGTTGGTGGCAGGTAGAAGAAATTGAGGGTGTTTGGGTAATGTTTGGTGATCCATTTGGCCAGACGGAAAAGCTCATCTTCGTTTTGTTTGCCAAGGGCGATTAAGGTGAAGCCGGGTTTGTTGCACCATTCGTGCAGGTCAGTTTCTGTTTGCTTTTTCTCGTCGTAAACTTTGAGGTAGGGCAGCCTGTCGCCGGCAATTATTTTGGTACCCTGGCTGAGGTGCAGGTTTATTTTGCTTTCGTTGTAACTGATGCCGGTTTGCGATATCCTGTCGAAAAACGCGCGCCTTAATTTTTCGCTTCCCCAAAGTCGTTGAATAGCAAAAGGCAGTACCCATTTTTTGATGATACCGTTGAAAAATCCATGAGATGTAATGAAGGTAAAAGCCCGGTCGGTAGTTTTAAGCAGGTCTTTAGCAACGGGCATTCGCTCGTCGGCATAGGTACTTAAAACTGATTTGTTAAGTTGATTGTTGATCACTCCGGCCAGTTTCCAGGCTAAGTTATAGGCATCCTGTAAGCCGGTGTTCATACCTTGGCCACCAACCGGTGAGTGGATGTGCGCAGCATCGCCGATAAGAAAGACACGATCTGAACGGAAATTTTCGGCCATGCGGTGATGTAGACGATAGGTGGTGAACCAATGCGTTTCGGCGATATTGATGTTGGATTTGGCTACATTATTTAGGTGTGATTTAACATCGTCAATAGTCAAATCCTTTTTGGCCAGTAATTCGGGATTAAGGCTACCTACTATCCGGTAACGGTTATCCTCTGGCATCGGGAAGAATGCCGCGAAACCGGGTTGTGATAAGTACAGGTGTAGTTTATCATCGTTCAAATTGGCCAAGGTAACATCAGCAAGGTAAAACTCATTGGCATAGGTATCACCTTTAAAATCGATGAATAACTCCTTGCGGACGATGCTGTGCGCGCCATCGGCACCAATGAGCCAATCGCAGGTGAGGTAGGTTTGTTCGTTCTCATTATTAAGAAGTACTTCGATCTTATCCTGCTTTTGCTCAAAGGAGATGAGCGAAGTATCCCAATAAACGGGGCAACAGTTTTGAGTAAGGTAATCCAGCAGCAAACGTTCGTTTTTACTTTGCTGATACATCAATACAAAGGGGAACAGCGTTTTTGGTTCGCCGATATTTTGGAGCGAAAGTTTGGCTACCCGTTTGCCCTCCTGAGTTAAAAATATGCCCGTAGCTTTTTTACCGCCGTTTAAAAGGGTATCAACCACGCCTAACTGGCGGTAAATTTCGAGCGAACGTGCCTGAACGGCCAGTGCCTTTGATTGATCGGTAGGGCCTTTTTTGTTATCGATAATTACCGGTTGAATACCGTTGCGCAAAAGTTGCGCGGCCATCATCAGTCCGGATGGACCTGCGCCTACAATCAGTACGGAAGCTTGTTGACCAGGTAACTTCATGTTTACGAATGGAATAGCAAATAAATAGTTGGCCGCTTATGCAGATCGGGAACTTGTTTGCGCCAGCTTTCTATGCTCATGGTTTTGACGAATTCTGTATCAGCAGTAACATCACAGGCAATACAAAGTTTGGTTGTGGGCTTACAACTTTTCAAAACTTCGTCTAACATGGAATTATTGCGGAACGGCGTTTCGATAAAGATCTGGGTTTGATCGTTCTTGCTCGCGAGCATTTCCAGTTCTTTAACTTTTTTAACACGCTCTGTTTTATCAATAGGTATATAGCCGTGGAAGGTGAAGCTTTGTCCGTTAAAGCCAGATGCCATCAACGCCAGCAGAATAGAACTTGGGCCAACTAAGGGTACTACAGTTATGCCGCGCTTGTGCGCCTCAGCAACAATTTCGGCACCGGGATCGGCCACGCCGGGGCAACCGGCTTCGCTCATTAGGCCAACGTTTTTACCCGATTCTAATCCTGCAAAGAAATAGCCCAGACTGTTGCCGCGGTTGTGTTTGCCATAATCGTGGATCAGCAGCTCGCTTTGCGGTGTTTTTAGTCCGGCTTCTTTCAAAAATTTGCGGGCGGTTTTTTCATTCTCAACAATGTATTCGGTGATGCTGTTGATGGTATCAACCAGGTAGGGCGTGAACGATTTTGCTGCCGCGTTTTCGGCAAGCGGAACCGGTATTAAGTAAAGTGTTCCTTTGGGCATTTGCAAATGTGCTGTTTTTAGAATCAGGAATCAAGATACAAGAACCACGAGGAAGAAATAAAAAAAGCGCATTGCGAGACTTCGCAATGCGCTTTGGTGAATATCGTGATTCTTATAATTTAGCTAATGCCGCTTTAATGCGCGGAATCATGGCTTGAATTTCTTCTAGTGTACTTGCGCCTACTGATGCGCGGAACCAATTTTCAGTTTCATCAGTTCCGAAGGCCGAGAATGGTACCAAGGCACATCCTGCTTCTTTGATCATGTAGAAGTTTACATCTGCCGAATTTTTGATCAGGCTGCCATCTGGTGTGGTTTTGCCGCTGTAATCAATTTTTACGGTAAGATAGATGGCACCCATTGGCTCAATGGCATCAACTGCAAAGCCTTCGGCTTTGAGTTGCATAAAGCCGCTGTAAAGTGCTTGTAAACTCGCCTGAATGCGTTCTTTAAAACTATCTAAAAATGTGGTAACACTCACACCGTCTTTTAGGTAAGCTGCCATAGCCACCTGCTCCGCTTTGGGCGACCAGGCACCCATGTGGCCAACAATGGCTTTCATGTTATTAATGATATCGGTTGGACCAAAACCCCAGCCTACACGTACACCTGTTGCAGCAAAACATTTTGATGAGCCATCAACAAATACGGTGTAATCTTTCAATTCCGGACGTAGCGATACCGGATCGTAATGGGTGTGTACGCCGAAGGTTAGTTGTGAATAGATCTGATCGTATAATAAGTATAATGGTTTTTCGCCTTCCTTGCGGGATTTGTTTTCTTCGATGATCATGTCACAAATCTCTTCCAGGTCCTTTTTGGTGAACATGGTTCCCGTTGGGTTAAGTGGGGAGCATAAAGCCAGTAGCGTTGCACCTTTAATATGGGGGCGCAACTCATCTGCCGTAGGCATAAAGTTATTTTCGGGCTTGGTTTGTACGGTGATGCCCTCGGCGGTAAGCAAATCACAGTAGTGGTTATTGTTCCATGAAGGAGTTGGGAAAACAACTTTATCACCCGGGTCAACTAAAGCTAAATAAGTAGCATAGATCAAAGGACGTGAACCGCCTGAGATCAGGATTTGGTTTGGTTTGTAATCCAGCTTATATTCTTTGGTAATAAAATCGGATACACTTTCGCGTAAGCTTAAAACACCGTCGGCCGGTGGATAGTTGGTTTGATTATGGTCGTAAGCATCAACAATGCCTTTCTTCAGATCGGCAGGTATAGGGTATATATTCGAGTCAAAATCGCCAATGGTTAGGTTGGCAATATTTTGTCCCTGGCGTTTAAGTTCATTGATCTCGCCCGCTATCTTAATAATTTCAGATCCGCGGAGGTTTTGAGCCAATTTTGATGGTATCATGGTTTGTGGTTTTTAAGAGGTGCAAATATATACGTTTATAAACAATACGATAATTAATAGGCAAGCGTTTTAAAGCTGTTACATTTGCGTGTTTTTACGTAACAAACTCCGGTTGAGATATATGTGTAATAATTGTATTTTAGCGTTACCAAATACAACCTGCACAGCGGTTAATTTATTAGTTTAGGATAGGGCATAGTAATGAAAGCACAACTATTAAAAGTTTTTCCGGGACATTCAAACTCGTTTACTGTTAGAGAAGATGTAGGTTTTGATGCCAATAAACGCTGGCACTATCACCCCGAGATTGAATTCATTTATATAAAAAAGGGCGAAGGCACACACTTTATTGGCGATAGTATCAAAAAATTTAAGGCGGGTGATATCTACATGATCGGATCGCAATTGCCGCATTTTTTTAAGTATGATGAGGCTTACCTGCAAGCAAAAGACGACGAAGCGGTGCATGTATCGGTAACGCAGTTTGATGATAAGTTTTGGGGAGACAAGTTTTTGCAATTACCCGAAAATACCAACGTACGCGCCCTGCTTGAAAAAGCCCGTCGTGGCTTTATTGTGCCGGCGGATATGCGAGATAAAGTTGCCGCCACGCTGGATGAATTACTACACAGTACCGGACTGGAAAGAATTATATTGCTGCTGAATGTTTTGAATACGCTAAGCCATGCCAAAGGCCTAAAGCAGTTATCATCAATGGCGTTTAACCACGATGTTGTGGAAGCCGAAGATGAGCGCATTAATGCGATTTATGAATACTCGTTTGCCAATTACAAACGCAAAATTGAACTGAATGAGATTGCGGCTGTAGCTAAGATCAGTCCGAATTCGTTTTGCAGGTATTTTAAGTTGAAGACAAAAAAAACCTATTCACAGTTTATTACCGAAATACGGGTTGGTCACGCCTGCAAATTGCTGATAGAGAACAAATACTTTATTAAGCACATTTGCTACGATAGCGGATTCAATAACTTTGCAAGCTTTAATAAGTATTTTAAACTCACTACCGGTAAAAGTCCGCTGAATTATCAGAAGGAATTTATGAGTGCTTAAGCCAGCAAGGCTTGCAGTTCTAAAACCAAAGCAACCTGCGCGGGGTTTAATTTAAGTTCGGCTTCTTCGATGCTGAACCAGGATGCTCTGTCAACCTCGGGGAAGGTTTGCATTTTGCCGGATGCTGGCGGCCATTCTATTTCGAATGTGTTGCTTGTAATTTTTTCGGCTTCGATATCACCTTGTAGCGCCCAGGCATGAATGATCTTCCCACTTTTTAGTTTTACGGATTTTAGTGGGGTGAAATCACCGTCAACCACTGATCCTGTTTCTTCCTGAAACTCCCGTTTCGCGGCAAGCAGTGCATCTTCATCATCAAAGAATTCGCCTTTAGGGATACTCCATGCGCCTTCGTCTTTATTTTTAAAGAAGGGGCCACCGGGATGTACTAAAAATACCTGATGGGTTTGGCCTGTGGTTTTGTAAAGGAGGATTCCGGCGCTTTGTTTGGGCATATTTTTATAAGTATGTCATTGCGAGGAACGAAGCAATCGCGAACTGTACAGGGTGGACTTGCATAGCCGTTCTGCCTCCGTGCGATTGTTTCGTTCCTCGCAATGACAATTAAAAGTTATTTACTTAATCTTCGCTTTCAAAAACGCCAATGTACGAGCATTAGCTGTTTTAGCAGCGTCGCTGTTGTAAGCCTCTCCGCTTGGGTTAGCAAAGGCGTGATTAGCATCGTATTCATAAGCGGTTAGGTTTTTACCGGCAGTTTTCATGTTGGCTTCAAAGCCAGATACCACTTTGGGATTGATCCATTGGTCTTTGTTACCAAAATTACCTAATACATCGCAGTTCAAAGTTTTAAGTTTGGCTACATCCTGCTCTGGCATACCATAATACATTACGCAGGCTATGGCTTGTTTGCCAGCAAGCAGGGCAGATTGTAAACTCCATCCGCCACCAAAGCACCATCCTATAGTTGCAATACGGGCTTTGGGCCCGGCGTAGGCTATGGCTCCTTTGATGATGGCTTGCGCACGATCTTCTTTAACAGCTTGCATTAATTTGGCTGCTTCGGCACGGTCGGAAGTTGATTTGCCATCATATAAATCAAGCGCTATGATGTTTACATCGCCTAATTCGTTATATAATGTTTCTGATTCTTTTTTGATGTAATCGTTCAAGCCAAAGTATTCGTGAATTACCAGTACGTAATTGTTGGTTGGCTTTTTGGCTTTTAGCTCATAAGCATAAGCAGCTTTACCATCGGTAGCGGTGTAAGTTATGGCTTTGCCGATACTGCTTTGGAATTGAATAGCTTTAGGTTTTGGGTGCGACATGACGAACTTTTTGTCGGAAGCCAGCATGGCAAAGCGTTGTGTTGCGGTTGGATAACAGCAGGCCACTTTACCACGCACAGGGCTTTGGGCGAAGCTTAACGTTGCGCTTGAAATTACAGCGGATAAGAGTAACAGGAACTTTTTCATGTTGTAGATTGTTTTAGTTAGTTGATAACGAAAATACGAAGCGTTTGTTTACTTGGTTGCTTTTGATGCGTTTATCGGCAACGAAAAAAGCCCTTGAACTTAATCAAAGGGCTCTCCTATTCAGCTTGATGCTGATCAATTAGTTTTTGGCAACTTGTTTAGCCTGATCTTTCATTTGATCGTTAGCTACGATTACGATCTCTACACGACGGTTTTGTGTACGACCATCAACGCTAGTGTTATCGGCAATTGGCTCGGTATCACCTTTACCACTTGTTGTTAAACGTGATGGAGAAACTCCCGCTGCAGCGGCATAAGCTTTAACAGCTTCGGCACGGCGAACAGAAAGATCCATATTGTGAGCGGCTGTACCTGTATTATCGGTATGGCCTACAATGAGGATATTGGTTTCAGGGTTATTTTTTAATGAGGCTGATAATTTTTCGATATCACTTTTTGCAACAGGTTTTAAGGCTGTTTTATCGATATCAAATAAAATACCCGAGTCGAATTTAACAATGATACCCTCGCCGGTTCTTTCAACCGTTGCTCCTGGTACTGTGTTTTGTATTTCGGCAGCTTGCTTATCCATATTACGGCCTATAAAAGCGCCTGCTGTACCACCTAAAGCACCACCAATAATAGCACCTAAAGCGGTGTTACCGGCACGCTTGCCAATTAATGCACCTATAGTACCACCGGCACCGGCACCAATTGCAGCACCTTTTTGAGTTTTAGTTAATGAGTTACAGCTTGTACCCAGCATAACTACGGTGGCCAATGCCATGCCGAATGTTGCCAGTTTTAATTTGAACGATTTCATAACAGTAATAATAGTTTTTGTGTTTGCAGGTAAATATACAAATGAAATGCCAAACTTATTTTATGCTACATTTGCCCTTAAAGCACTCATTTTGGATAAGCAAATAAGCATTTTAGGTTGCGGATGGCTGGGTTTCCCTGTTGCTATACGCTTGATTAGCAAGGGCTGGATAGTAAAAGGGTCAACTACATCCACAGATAAGCTTGATCTGTTATCATCAAACGGAATAGACCCATATTTAGTACACTTGCAGCAAATACTTTCAGTTAAAGAGAGTGAGTTTTGGAATTCCGAGGTGTTATTAATCAATGTGCCACCGGGATTACGTAAGCGCAGCAGTGAAGAATATTTGAATGAGATGCGTAATTTGGTTGAGGTTGTGCAAGCAGCGGCTATCAAAAAGGTGATCTTTATTAGCTCAACTTCGGTTTACGCGGAATTGAATAAGGTGATTGTAGATACTGATGAGGTAGATGAGCACTCGGCTTTATATCAATCGGAAAAGCTGTTTAAACAAAGTGCTAAATTTAAAACTACGGTTATCCGTTTTGGTGGCTTGATAGGCCCGGGCAGGGAACCAGCCCGTTTTTTTGCAGGTAAAAAGAAT
>Ga0116227_10003784_pt1 | contig 33335 bp, 23 predicted proteins | sample S1TSphgellanicum_FD_89693 | JGI IMG/M metagenome (GOLD analysis project Ga0116227, IMG submission 89693) | Host-associated microbial communities from peat moss isolated from Minnesota, USA - S1T2_Fb - Sphagnum magellanicum MG | ecosystem: Host-associated > Plants > Peat moss > Unclassified... | reverse complement strand
TATGGATTCTGGATAGATATAATCAAGCAATTGTGGTGTGGTTGGATTACGATTATTATTGGTCTCTTGTTGCTCCTCCTCTGTCCAACAACTGCATGGTTCTCGGAGGCATCATTATCCAGAAATTCTTCGGTGTTTGTTGTTAACTGGTTTTTCTTTTCTTGTTCCGTGTTTCTCTTTCAGTTGTCACCTGGTGGCTGGACTGTGTGAAGTTCAAATTTTCGCTATGCTAACATAAACAACTTGTCAATGTTTGTCCTTTCAATTCTATTCGGATTGACTCAAGTCGTAGTATGGAGAAAGTTTCCATACTTATGCAATTCTTCACATCATTGTTGTCTACAATGTTATTTCAAAATAGGGGTATAACAATGGAAAGCCCCAAATTTCCATTTTTCATCACTTTCACTTTTATTGCACATGTTGGTCACATGACCCTCAACATGTATTTAATTAATTTTGAACTTTAAAAAAATTCAAAACTAACCACGAAATTTTTGGAAATTTTTGTTACGGAGTGAAAAAGAATTGAATTAGAATCTAATGGCCACTTGATCAATCACAATCCTTTTATGAAGTGAAAAAAAGTTGAATTAGAATATGGTGGCCACCTAGTGGATCACAATATTTCTATAGAGTGAGAAAGAGTTGAATTAAAACCTAGTAGCCATGTGATGGATCACAATCCTTTTATAGAGTGAGAATGGGTTGAATTAGAACTTAATGGCCACATGATGGATTGCAATCCTTTAATAGAGTGAGATAAAGTTGAATTAAAATTCGGTGGCCACCTGATGGATCACAATCTATTTAAGAAGTGAAAGAGTGGAATGAATTTTTTATTAAGAAATATTAGATATAAAGCATTGAAAACTTAATAGGCCAAAAGTCAATGATCCAAATAAACAAAACACATATACATACATTGAGTTTCTATAATGTGTTTGTGTCATTTGAACAAAAAACTAAGAAACTTGAATTTGCGAGTTTGGAAACTCTAAGGATTTCAGATATTGCTAACATACATTTAAAACATTCATCATCGTAGAGTAGTTAGATATGCAATTACATCAACATTGTTTTGAAACAGAAAATCCCATTAGACAACATCGTTTTCTACCTTTCATAGCTACAAACATCTTCACATGGTCTACAAATAATAATTCAAATTGAGTATAAACAAAACTCAATGACTGAATATTATAACAATAAATAATTTAAAAATGAACCATCACAACATGATGTCAAATAAATTTCAAGGTTATAAGGTTCAAAGTGCATACCTAAAGGAAATAGAATAATTTTAACATCCCCATTATCACTTTTCATCTATTACATGAACCAAAAATAATTTGTTGAATAATAATTCAAATGTAGCTTTGAATATTTGACAATGATTTCATAATGGATACTAATTGGACTAATTGCCAATGGTAATCCAATCAACGTTAATCACAAAGGAAATGCAAGGTCCAACCACTAGACTTTAGTTAATTTTGACAACTTTTGTCCTCTAAAGGATTCAATGGAAAGACTATTACAATGGGAATTTCAAAAGGCCTTGTTTGGCTCATTGTCAATGAACAATGTTTAATTTTTTTTTCCCATAGGGAAGTTCTTGACAAGCAAAATACATAGATCTGAAATCTAAAAGGTAATAATGTGTTTTTATGTTGAGTTGACATGATGTCATGTAGAATTGTTCACATCCCCAAGTGAAAAAAAGTTGTTCAACAAATATTTGTGGCATTGACATAAAAAGAAGTTCCATAACATCCTCTAGCAACATACAAGACCAAATTGTAATAGAATTATTTTTTATGCTCAAAAAAAAATATTTTGCATTTAAACTTTTGGTTCCAATTTGTTGATGTCAATATTTTTCCCCGTCACACACTAATGCCCTTGCAAAATAACATTTTGTGGAAAGTAACACATAACACCATTCACATTGATAACAATTTTGTGGGGGTATAATGAAGTGAATGAAAATGCACTAGTGGACATGTTGTTGATGCAAATGGACACAAAGGAACAACTTACCAAAACTAGGAAATGTTAGCATAACCAATTTCCATTAGATAGAAAGGCCATGAGACCTTATATCAAATAGTGGGAAGGTATTTTAGAGCGCTTCTTGAAACCACTTTTAAAGCAAAATCCGATCTTGTTAGAGGGTATTTGGCCATCTAGCAATTGGAAGGTTAATTATGTGCAATTTTCTTTTTCAACTCCACCTATCCTTGAGGATCAAGAAGATCTAGTTATCCATTTGTATTGTGGGTTTAAAAACATGAAGCCATCCTTGAGTTTGACATATGACACTTCATGTAAAGATTTACAAAGAGGAAATTTTATTTTTGCTTGTCCATCTAATTTTGAAATGTACTTCATATGGATGGGAAAAGTGCACAATAATGTTGTCAAGGATGGGAATGATGAGCATTATAATTTCATTCTCATTTTTTGCTAGGAAAAATACAACCATGAACAACACCATAACAATTAGTGATGTGAATGGTAGTCAAACTAGAACAAACATTGATGTGATGAATGAAATCAACCATATATAATACATTAAGTTTGATCATCATGACAATTAGAACAATTTATTGCTGGATTAATGTTTTAGTCTTGTGGAATCTGGTGACTAAACTTCCAATTACAAGTCTTCCTGATGAATGTTGTTGGTGATATTAATGGATTCTAATGGCCACTAGATACTAGACTTGTATTATATGATGATGACTTTAGTTCTCAATTTTTTTTGTAATTAAGATGAATAAGTAAACTAGATGTCTCAATAACTTTGAATAAAATTTTGTAATATTAGTAGATTTTGGTGGCCACCAAATACTAGATGTGTAATATGGGCATGACTTCAATTACCAATTGTTTTTATAACTAAGATTAATAAGTAAGTTAGAATTTTCAATATTTTTGAATAACATTTTGTAATAATAATAGGTTTTAGTGGTCACCGGACACTAATGTACTATGGTGATGCCTTCAATTACCAATTTTAAAAATATAATTAAGATTAATAAATAAGTTAGATGTATCAATATCTTTGATTTAAAGGTTATAATAAGTAGACTACTAGCATTTCATGGCCACTAGATAGTAAGTCTATTGTAAATTTACCATAATATTAATTTCAACTATTAAATTTTAAAAATAAATAACTTTAGTAAGTTACTAGAGGTGTCAAAGTCTTTGAATTAGAGATTTAAAATGATATAATTTGAACAACATGCAATACCTTGGATTTTGAGACTTGAAAATATATTAATTTGTAGTCTACTACTGGAAAAAATATATTAATGAGGATTGCTTGAAATTTTAAAAATGAGAACCATGTATAATTGTATGTTTTTCATTTATTACTTTGTATGTTTGACTCTACTTCAAATGTAAATTATCTATGCTATTATGTGCAGGAGTTGTGTAGAACAATGATAATTTTGTTCGAGTTTTGTTGATCAACATCCATTTTGGGAATAAGTAACCTCACAAGTAAAGAAAAAAACTGCAATTTTGTCTAAAAATCTTAAAGTATGTGGTGGCTATCACAAGGATTTGTGACCATCTTACAAGTTAAGTCCAAAACTAACATTTAAATCCACCATTAAGTAACTGTTCTTCCCCCCCACAATTGCCACATTGGGATGTTGCTTCACACTTAGTCATTACCTTATGACATGTGTGCCAAGAGCCTTTTGTCATCTTAGATTTCAAACAATTTTGTAATCCTTTGTTACACTCTAGTACAAGAATGTTGCAACTCAAAATTGCCACACTCTGTGCAGGCTTTTTGTCTAAAAGGGTTGTTCTAATGCTAAAAGCAAAGTCTAATATTTTACAAAATCAAGGGCACATAACCATTGAGGTGAAAGAGCTTCTTGACCCAACACTTTAGTCTTTGGGTTTTGACATAAAAAGAATGTTTCTTGACAAATGTTTAGTACCTGATGCTGATATTGAGCTTGTCGAAGGCTCAATATTTCACTAAGTGTACATGTCTTGGATAGCTTATAATACATAAACAGATGTCAATGAATGACTTCGTATACAAAACATATGGTCAACAATATGATGGCAGTGCAAATTGTGTGAAGATTGGTTCTTTTGTGTAGTTATCAAGCAGAATCAGAAAGTCCTTGATGATGACAGCCAGTAGTAGAACAATAGAATAACGAGAGTTTCAAACTGGAACAAAACAATTAAAAAGAGCACATTATCATGGGGCTTTCAAAGACAACAGACATACCCACAAAGGCAATTGTTACCAAGGAAAGTTGCAACTTGCAACATGGATCCTGGATAAAAATTGCATGCAAACATTTTGCATGGCCTTTGCTTTCAAGTTAGGTCTGCAACTGAAGTTTACAGCATTTCCGCCCCAATGCTCAAGTCAACAGGATGCTAAATGACCATTGCCAAAAGGGGAAAATGACCATTGGTTTGATTTTTCCTAAGAGATGAACTCTATACCTTGGAAGTATGTATTAAGGTGAAACCCGGTGTTGGCCACTTCAAAGTATCAGGCAGGTTCTCTGACAGGTTCTTGATCAGGTTTTGAGGTTCTAGGTATCAAGGAGGCTCTTTGATAGATTCTTGGTCAGATTCTCAGGTTAATAATTTTACTGAAATTGGATTTTGGATCCAAACTGTGCAATTCACCTTTTGCTGAAACTGAAATTAAAATCCAAACTCGGATCAGGGTGCTGTACCTTTTTAGAGAGGTCCCAATTCTCTCACTATATAAGATTAAGTTCTTTAAAAGGGCAACAATCAAACTCTGATTGAAGCCCGAGTGATGTAAGAATGAGAAAACATCCAGGAACCAACAAAACTAAGAAACAGAGGCCCAGGACATACCATGGTTATTTAGACATTTTTGCAGATAGCTCACGAACTAGCTTGGCAGCAACCATGGCTGTCATTCCATCTACAGTGTCACGTTGGGGGTTGAACTCCACAACATCACCGCCCACAATGTCACCCCTAAGATTTTGAAGGATGTTCATCACATCTCGAAATGAAAGGCCACCAGGTTCTATGTGGGACACTCCAGGAGCAAATGCTGGATCGAGGCAATCCACATCAATTGAAACATAGACCCCTTTAACTCCGTGTCCAAGCTCCTACAAGCAAGAGATAGACAGTGATGAGCTTATGGAACCTGCTATCAAAAAGAATCCTTGAAAATTCCCCTTACAGAAGAAATTCACAGATAGAAAAATGTTGTCAGGTGGATTTTGGAAGCAGGATGCAGATATTTTTGTTGGGTTCTGGAGATTTACTGATTAACATGCAAAAGTAAAATGAAAAAGTTCCGCACAAAGCATGAGATGGACGAACCAGGTTCTCGAGATGCTCACGATCACGGCTGAATGTTCGCATCTCATACTGCTCAACGCCAAACTTCTTGCCTTGCTCTCGGCCTTCCTTGTTTATTGACCTCAGCCCAACCTTCATAAACCATGAGCAAGCTGAAATGTCAAATCATAATAATGAATCCTAATATTCCTTCTCCTACACCTTGTCTTTGAAACACACCAAACCTTCAAAGCCAAGATGGTGCAGGAGCAGCAACACACACCTGAACAAGGCGCCTTGCATAGCCACCCTCCATGATGCGTGCAAAAGAGGATGCATGTGAATAGTGGTTCCCTTCAAAGGCATGATAGATATCTGGGTGTGCATCTAGGTGAAGAATGTCAAGTGGCCCCCCCAGATACTCTGAAACAGCCTGAACTACTGGGTAGGAAATTGAGTGGTCCCCTCCTAAAACGAGTGGTCGCAGAGGTGACTGATGTAACCAGATCGTGTGCAGGAACACCAATGGTGGATATTCAACAAGACAGAATGGTCAGAAATCTGGATGAGACAAAGCTAACAATAAAGAACAAAAGTCAAATGGAGCAGATAACACCACTAATACACCCAAGAATCACAATCTAAACATTGGACATCAAGTTCATCTGAGCAATTCCATCCATTTGCAATTGCCTTGCTTGCTGCTCAAATCTCTCTAGTGTATGAGAGTCGGGAGAAAAAGCTGCTCATCTAGGTGTGCAATTCACAGACCACCATTTACAGACATCTGAACAAGATTATGGACAAGGACTACATGTTAGCACCAAACCTCATCCATTATGAGCTTAACAGATTTTGTGATAGTGTGCATCAGATGCTTATCATCCAAGCCACAGTCACGCATCTCTTGGATGGGCACATCGCCTACATCTGTCAGTATTCGCACATCCTGGAGGTCCTTCCCTGCAAACCCCCCCCCCCACCCCCAAGTCACCTTGAGTACAGTTTTCGACTGATCAAACTGCAAACTTTTGGACTGAAGATAAGCCTGCATGTCTTGAGGCAGAGGTGACATGCCCAGTGAACAAGGACAACGAACCTGTATGGCAGAAGGCACTTAATCACACCTGTTTCCGTGGTAGAATTGGTACTCCCACACCAAATTGCCTCCCGGATACGGGGTGGGGAGAATGCAGGTCCTTGCAGAAATGATGAGTTGTGACCGAGTGGCACCCCCAGAAGACATGAGGTGGCTATTGCTCCACCCTTGGACCGAACATGCTCACCCTGCAAACCCATTTCACATGCTTGAGCATGAAATCTTGTGACAGCAGCGACATCCTGAGGGCATCTTGATTCTTTATGTTCACGGCAGCAGAAAAAAAACTGGCAGCTTGAGAGATGCAGATAGAAGATTTCCTTTGGAAAAATCTTTGCCTTGCCATGGGCTCTGAATGCAACCAGTATGCTAAACCAATAACACCAATTAGCATACTGGTTGTCTCAGTGTCGATGCAAGGAGTTCCTTGTGGGTTTTGTACAAGAGAACCTGTGGAGATTATTCCAATTCTGCTCTTGTTATGTACTATTCCACATATGCTGGAAGTGCACAATCTTCTTCCCACAGTCGGAAAACAAAACTGAAGAAGGAACAGAAAGAAAGGATTCATGTCACAATCATGCACTGGATGCTATGTCACAATCTTGGCAAATTGTGATTGTAAGAATGGGTATTTGATTCTTTCTGATCTTCCAACACCATCATCTTTACAGCACAAGATAGGAAGTAAACCAATCACACCTTCAGGCGGGCTCGTTCTCGAATAAGTGTGAGAGATGCTTCTACTACCCTCTTCTGGCCCTCCTCCACCGATGATGAAGCTGGTGGTGTTGTTGTTGTTCCCGCATAACTCCGTGCTTGGCACCCTGCTTGGTACCATAGTCTCCCCAAAGCTTTCTTCATCCCTTCCCAATTGCTGCCAACTCCCACGCTCTGACACTACTGCTTCTGGGAAATTGATCACTTCATGCATAAACATTAGGGTTAGGGTTAGGGTTTTCTTCTTTCCTCAGTTTTTCCCCCTCCTCATCGCGCCCAAGGCTTCCTTTTTCTCCTCGCAGCAGCAACAACACTTGCTTTCTGTACACAAAGCCCATTCTTGCTTGCCAGCCATCGTAGTTCCGGATTAAGGCATTTATTATCCGACGTTATCAGATCATAGAAAGGGATCTGTGGATTTGCTCCTATATCCTGCGATTTCCAAGAATCCCGGCCGAGCTTTTTCACCTGGCCAAGGAACGAGGGTTTGTATTTGGGGACGACGATGGACGTGAGCGAGATTGCCGAAGAAGCGCCGCCTGAAGCGCCGTCCGAAGCACCGGCTTCCACGACACAGGAGGTCGAAGAATCCGAAATTCCTCAGGCAACAACCTCCATCTCCCTTCCCTGTAGTAGTACCAGATTAGACTTTTCGTCCCTTTTTTCTATTCAGTTTTTCCGCCCGTAAGTCGAGCATGTTGGTTCTTCTCCAGTGTTTTTCTGCTGCATGTGCAGCATTTGTTGGCTGATTTTTGAAGCTCAGTAGTCGCAGCATCAACTTCTGGTTGTGTTGATCGAGATTCTTAACAGAAAATAGGCAGTTTGTCTTGGAATTTAGACTGACATCAGCTTGAGGAACCCTGCAGGTTGTAAGTGAGGAGGAGGAGGAAGAGACAGAAGAGGAAGTTCAAGAGATACGTCTTCCGGTATTTGTTTCCATTGCAGTAGGTTGTTTCTTGAGTTATATCACAATTTCTATCTCCATGTGATCTGAATCTCTTCTATAGAAGCCTACATACAAATCTGCATTACAGAAGCTTTCCATCTGTCGCAAAATGTCCATGATCTGTTCTTCCAAACACTATTGCAGAATCAAGCTTTCTCTGTGCTTGAATGTAATTGGAAATGTCTGAATCTCTTTGGAATATCACCAAGGTTTGTTGGATCTCTCATGACTGATGTATCTGTGGCCTTTTTTGTGTAACAGGATCTAGCCAAGGAAGAAGCTCCTAAGAAAGCGTTGAGCTTCAATGTTCCAGTATGTGTCATTATCCAGTAGGAAGCTTGAGTTATCAAGCATGCAATGTGCCGACAGTCTGCAGGAATGATAGTATTGTACATCTCTGGTGTTGAGTTGAACTTTTTCCATTCTGGCATTTTGTGGGGTGATTTTTTGCATTGGTTTCTCTTCTTGATCTGCAGCAACAATGTTTTGCCATGAGAATGATCACTGTATGTCCTGGGGAATCTAGACTAACATGAACACAGTTGACTTTGTTGAGGTCAAGATGCTGTTCAATAATGTTTGACATATGGATGGTTAGTATTTCAGGCTCTGGCTGAGGAACAGATGTCAATCTGTACGGAGAAACAACATCAACCTTCCGTAAGTTTTTTCCCTCTGTTGAGCATCAACATCATTGAGAGTTGGGAAACTGCCTGATAATGTGACTACTTCCATATATCCAAAAATGGTGACTACATCTGGATGGCCTTCGTCTATCTTCCCAAAGTGTTCTTCAACCAAGTACTGTAGTAGTTAATCCTTTGAATTGGGTGTGCAGTTTGTGGAGATCTCAGGGCCAGATGGAATGAAGAAGCGGTTTGCAACAGGGACAAAGGCGTCTTTTGCTGTTGATAGGTTCAATAGCGTACTCAAAGATCCAAACTTGCCGGTTGTCTGCATTGCTGCTGTCAAAGAGGGGGAGGATCCTATTGAATTTGGGCCTGATGTTGAGCTCATCCTATTCGATGCAACTTGGACACTGCAAATTGTGCAAGAAGGTTTGATTTTCCTTCTGCTTCCTGGACTGCATTGCCTTTATCCGAGCTTCAGTTGATAAACTGAAAATCAGCCAGTTCTTTCCTGAGGTTAGTCTTTAGAAACAGTGCAAATTACCATACAGTTGATGTTTGTGCTGCCTTAAACATTGATGTCAACATGTTTGGATCTGGTTGGGGAGGCTGAACATAAATGAAAACCAATGATGAAGTTCATGAATCAATATGCATAAATGAATTCAACATTTTTTACCTTAAATGAAATGCATCCAAATAATCACCAGTGGTGTGCTTAAAAGAAAACATTCAGGATGTGGGAGGCCTTGAAATTCTACCCTTTATGTAGGCCTCTCCATGTCTTTGGAATAGATGCTTGCATGCACAGTGGCAATCTGGAATAAAATGAAGGTAACAAGCATTTGCTGGGTTGAATGAGGATACCAATTACTTTTTAAATTAGCTATGCCCTGAGTGCTAGTCAACATCAAGGCAGTCTTACAATTGCTTCTGGTAACACAACAGAAGCTCAGGATGCAGATTTTTGTATATGTATTTTCCCTCAGTTTTGAGCAGATTCTTATGCACTTATTACAACCTTCTATCAGGAGCTGATTAAGTCAGCAGGGAGTGATGGCAGCTAGTCGCTGGCATTAATGGTGAAGGTTATGATCTTATACTTTGTGAGTGACACTCACAAGGCTATGCTTTCATGCCTCATTTTGTGTCATGTGATTTTTTGTTTGCCCAAAAATGAAACATCATTTAGTAAGTTATCTTACATGTTTTTGTGGAATTTCTTTCTGCAATTGCATTGATATATTTGTGAACTTAATCCAAGAATTGCTAAGAGGTAGATGTTGCAGGTGTCAGAGTCTCAAAATTGAGAAATGTAAGTGACATTTTCAGATCATGGCATCTGAGAGTAGCTAAATGACACACTTCTGCAGAAGTAGACTGATTCACTTGCTTGCTGAATATTTGGGCTATTCTACTACCAGTCAGGTCCCAGCATGGATTACCCTGCTTTAGGTCTGGCATTTAGCCACCCACTATCACTCTCACTGTCTGCACAATGGAAATGAAAGGATGTCACACTGTGGACTTAAATGGCTCAGGTGTTAACTATGTCACATTCAAGGCTGAGAATTGAGACGCACCTTGTCATGAAACCTATTACTTCTCTGGCAGGAGTGGATGAAGAATAAGCATGTTGAGTTTGGAAAACTGGCATTGATTTACAACCCATCCTGGAGCCTCTAAATGTGGAAGGTTTTGCCTCAACAGTGCTTGATTTTATTCCAAAGGAAGAACACAGAGAAGAACTAATTGGCTTTTTGTTTACACTTCTGTGTCAACTCAAGATGGAGTTTCTCCCAAAGAATTAAGCATGGAACCATATAGTTATGATGTCAGAAGAGTGATGAAGGTTTTGATTTTTTTCTAATCAGCTCATATTTTTCTGGAGCCAGCTGTTGCTCCTTTGCAGAGTGATGATGCAGCAGCTGAAGAATTCACTGAGACAAATCCTGAGGTTGAAGTCCAAGGTTTTGTGGGTGATGAGCGATTTGCATGGAGTTCTTCCAGCAAAGCTCCTTGGGTACCACTTGGTCCAGGTAAGGTTTTTTGCCACCTACAATAGTGGATGACTGTTTGTGTTTGAGTCTAGAGAATACTCATCTGGATTTTTTGTTGGAGTTCAAAGGTAAGCTGTCTTTTTATTTCCTGCTGTCTCATTTACAGCATTTCAGTGATTGGCCTTATACTTTTATGCTGGGAGTATCACCAAATACATGTTTTTGTGTTTGTATGGTCTCTTATGGTTCCTGTGACATTTTTGACAAATGCTCTCAACCAGAGTATTCAAGTATTTAAATGATTAGAATGCCTCATGTTCATTCCAATATCTCAATTACTGCGAAGCTGGGGGTTATCAATAATCAATTTTACAGGTTCTTGAGGCTTTGTATTTGTAAGAAGTTTTTTGTCTTTCAGATGGTCAGTCTTATTGTCCTCTGAAGTTAAAAGGCTACCCTTTAAAGATTCTTCTAAAGAGAACTAGAGGGTTGCTTAATAAAGAAAAATTCCTTTTTGGAATTTCAGCTTTTGGAGTTTGCAGAATGATTTTGTTTTGAGTCTGGTAAGTGGGGAGCTTCTTGTAAGCCCACTTGTTCATTGTTTGTTCCTGCTGTTCTTTCCTTTAGGTTCTTCTCTTACCTTTCTGTCAGTCTTTTTTTATCATGTTCTTGCGTTATGGCCTGTTGCTGGCCAGTAGTATGGCCAAGTCTTCCCGTTGCTTCCAGATTTGCAGCAGAAACTCAGTTCAGAGGTTGGTGCTTTTCACTGGCCTTTACCCACTGGAGGGAGCTGATGAAGTCAGTGGGGAAGTTGTGATAGATAAGTCACTATCATACATACTACTGTTAGTGGTCCCTGAAAAGGTGTGAGGCTGGAACTATTGTTCATACTGTTGTTTTTGTTTTTTTTGTTTGTTTTGTCTTTCCTGGTTTGGAACTTTCTGTGGCTTCTTCAAGTGTTAACCTTGCTGTGTTTTTTCTTCATTGTGACAATTGAGATTTCTCTATTCTTATGAAAGATATCTCTTATGGTTCCTGCATGTGCAACAGAAGCACGAATGAAGGTGGAAAATGACCCAAAAAAAGTTGGGCCCAAGAAGTTGAAAGATCTGGATCCCATGCAATACTTTGGTGTACAGGTAATGGAGTTTTTTTGTTGATTATTACAAGCATTCCTTTCTCTAATTAAATCTGTTGCTTGTTAAAGGGCTATCATCTATTAATTGAAGTGTGCTCAATTTCTGTTTGTGGCAGAATTGGGAAGATCTGTATCCAGGAGGGAAGTTGCCTGAGGGAGGCCAGCAGGAGTGCACACCCTTGTATGTTGGTAAAATAGTTTTGGTGTTCATCTTCATCTTTGCATTTGCTGGGGGCTTGAGTTACATGTTGGAGAGGTTGCCAGAGGTTACACAAGCTTTAACCTGATTTTTCAGTGCTTTCTTTCACCAACTCACTTGATGCTTTTTTCTTCACCAGGTTGTGTGTACTTCTCTCTCTCTGTATGTAAACCTGTCAAGTTCACGAGGAAAAAGATTTTCATCTGTAGCTTACTTTCTAGTGATGTTTGTACCTAGCAAACCTGCTTGCACTGTACAGTATATTTGCATTTTTGCTTTTCAATAGATTTTCTGGCTCCAAGAGGGTTTGTATATCATTCTCCTGGAAGTTGTACAATTTCCTTGGCCTCTGGTTGCAAGGTGCTTCATTCTTTTGTTATTGTCCCTTTTGTTTCCAGAACACACAACTTTAAGAATAATATATCTACCTATGCGGGAGTTATATCAAGATGCAAACTTATAGATATTATTTTTCATGGTAGCTATTTCTGCATATTATTGACCAAAAGCAAACACACCCCCCTCTTGTAGTAGTGCAAATGCAACTAAATACGCTTATAGTCAAACAACTTCAACATAAGCATAATTTGTGTACTTAAGTTTTTGACAACTGAAACTTAAACTGAAGCTCAATTTCACTCTTTATGTATTTTTCAAATGGGGATGAAATGGGGATTAGAGGGGCAAACTAGGGTTTCAAAGATTGTGTGACTTCTTTTCGAGCTTTACCTCTGACAAGGCTTGAGGAGAGTTTTTTGAACCCTAGTTCAAAAGATAACTCTCTTCAAGCCTTGTCACAGAAAAAGATCCTGCAAATTTTCTGAACTCAAGCAATTTCACTCACTTAGGAAACTTTCAAGTTGGGGATGAACTAGAGACTAGAGAGTTAGAACCAGGGCTCAAAGAGAGGGTGACTTTATGAATAACACTATTATTGATTCCCATTAATTTTGCTTAGCTAATATGCAATGTGCACTATTTTCACATCCCCAAAAGGAGCAATTAAGGATTTTCCATTTACTAGCTTAAGAAGTGTGATATGTGTGTGTACATTTGCTTCACCTGGTTTATTTGTGCTCTTGTAACAATAACAAGGTGCATTATACACAATGGCCCTGCCATAAATTTAATATCAACAATTGGTATTGTATGATAAATTGGTCATAACTAGGGGATTTAAATTTTTATTTTATTTTAATGTATAACATCATGTTGATGTAAAAGGAAAATTTAATGATTTTAAATTTTAAAAAAATATCATGTAAGTTATGAGGAACCCAAAAGGGATCTCACATTAAATGATGACATGTTCTAAGAACCTATTTAAACATTTAAAAAATTGATACTAAACCAATAGCCAAATGTCACAACATGATTTTTAATTTTTAAAAATCTAATGAGTTTTTCTTTAAAAAAATGATCAAATATTCTCTTTTCATATTTATTTTTCACATCTGTGCAAAATTTCAAACCAAAAAAAAACTCATCGTGACATGTGTATTTGAATGTTTTCAATCACATTGTCACATTTTGTAAGGATTACATGAATTTTTGTGTATGATGGGTGCCATAATCATTTTTGAAAAAAAATAGTTTCATCTTTAGTTTTGTGGGTGTAGTTAATCGAGGCTGGGTGCACATTTGAGGAGGGGGCAAAGGAAATAAAATGTTGAAAGATGAATGTGAATTTTCTTACAAACAAATTAAGATGAATCATCTCACTTTGTCTCTAGGGGGCAAAATCCCTTGAAGCTACTATACTCTATAATGATTCTCAACACAATATCCCTGCCTTACAAGGCAAGGCCAATAGACCATTTTCTAAGACTCTTCATCCTAAGTGGTGCACCTTAAAATATTTTGATGCTGCAATAATAAAAGATGGTAGTGTCATTCAAATGTATTGCTTAAAAATTAAACCTTGGCTTTCATTTTTATTTTTAAAATTATATTGGTCACCTAAGAAAACTTGGACAGATTTAAGAAGGCTTAGCAACCTGGTTCACATTGAAGTTCCAATTTGAAAATAATGATGATTTCAAGGGTTGATTCTAGACTTGATTCTAAAAAAATTATGATATGCCCTAGAACTTGACTTGGAACCTATACACTTAGACATGAACTTGCCAATACCCCCCTCTCAACTTGATAACAATGATTGAAACCAAAATGTCAAAGTTCACTACAAAGAAAACCACGTTATTACTTTTTGTCTGGAAAAAAACACATTAAAAACAACAAGAGGTGGACCCAAAAGGGATCCATACCAATGTTATAGTTGCCTGCATTGGTTGTAAACATCTGGCTTGAATGTCTTTAAAAGTGTTATTACAGGAGGCCCACCTTTTATTGCCTGTGCAAGATTGCCTCCTTCCAAAGAAAAGGTCCCTTTTGCTCTGTAGAGCATTTCCCCTTGGGTTCCATTCCCAATATTCTTATGACAAAGGATAGTCAAGCTTATGTCACTTTGGGTTAATAAGTTGGCATCAATATATGTGCACAAGTTTCAATGCATGTGCTTACACAACATAATAAACTCTTTTTAATTGGTCAACTAGAGTGATCAATTCACATGGTTTTATTTAAATAATCTTTCACATTTTATTGTTCTTGTTTTCATGTTTATGGATGGGAATTGCGAAAACAATAAGCCATCTTGGATGTGAGAAACATTATTGGAAGCCTCAATAAATGGTATGGGTGGAGATGCTAAGGTATCCTTTCAAAAAGGTTGATTAAATTGTGCTTACCATTCTAAATTGTTTCATCACTTGAAAAGGGGAAGAACCTTATAGAGAAGGTTGATTAGATTTTTAGAATTTCATATCTGGTTTATCGCCAGATTTGGCTAAATTTTCATAAGGATGATTGCCACTTTGCCTACATAATAAAATTCCTGAAAATTTGCACCCACCTTGCAAGGAGCTCCTGCTTTGTTCTTTACTGAGTAAGGCTCTTGGATGAAAGCATGATTCTTGAATTGTAAGGCTAGGTTCAACTTGAAATAAGTAAGGCTTTGCACGTAGCCCCTGCCTTAGGGCCGGCCCTTCTCCCCCTTTTTGTAGAACGCCCACACCAGCCTTGGCGCTGACCCTACAACAAAATGAAAACTCTCCAGTGAAACTCTATAAAAGCTTTTAATTATGTAAAATTGTTTTCACTCAAGCATGTGTGTTGTGCCAAGAATAATTTTGTTAACCCACATTTCTTAGGACCTCTCACATTTCTTGAGACCTTGCACACATTTCTTGGGACCTCTCACATTTCTTGAGACCTTGCACACATTGCTTGGGACCTCATACACATTTCTTGGGGAAGACCTCACACCCAATTTCTTGAAACCTTGCACACATGTCTAGAGACCTCGACATCCACATTTCTTGGGGAGACCTCCCACACATTTCTTGGAATCTCAAACATTGAACGAACAGTCTTTCGAGAACTGCGGGTGGGTTTGGCGGGGATGGTGAAGGAATCTTTGAGGATCCGTGCGGGAAACATGAGGTCACACGATGCACAGATCCCCCCTGAATATTCCCCATGTGGGCTCAAATGATTCTAGTATCCTTCCCGGAAGCATAAAGAGGAACCTGCACTCATCAGCAGCTCTCACTGTTTGAAGCAAGCAATTGTTGTGTGCAAGCAAGCAAGCAAGCAAGCTCGTGCATGTAAGTACCATCTCAGTTCCGACTTCAGAATCTTTAGCATTTTTCTTTCTTTGCCTACATTTTTCGAAAAAGAAAGGAAGTTGGTCCAACATGACGGACGACACATGACCAGAGATGTAACTAAAATTTGTTTACTTTATTCAACAACATTCATTGAGTCCAAATTAGGTGGAGAGAGAGAGAGAGATATCTAGAACTGTTGAGGCAATTTTTTTAGAGGTGAAGCGCAAAAGCAGCAACCGACGAGCAGTTTTTTATATTAAGCCATCATGAGTTCCTTGTTTCAAGGCATCAGTTGCGGCTGAATCTTTGGCGATGGATGGACTAACGAGCTCACCCAGTCAATGAATTTGTACTAAATAATAATTGCTGTCTAGAGCTGCATGTCCCACCAAAAGAAAAAGAAATAGTAGTACAATGTCCTGTCCAGAGCTTTTAATAAGTAGTGATCTGACCCGTTGTGCCGCGGCGGCTACTACTCTCTCACCCCTATTTCACAGAAAAATTTCGGCTGCAAAGTTCGATGAGGAGTGTTTAATTAACGTTGTTCGTCCACAAAGTTTGATGAGGGATGTTTAACGTTCTTCTTCATTTTGAAGATGAAGGTGGATGAGCCGGAAGCATGGATGTTCTTGGCTTTCAACGTGGGTTTTCGCAAAATTGACATAGTTCTTGGTGATGATCTCAACGGACATATGTTTTTGCCAAATGAATTTAGCCTCTTCATCATCTGGAATTTTGACCGTAGGTTTTTGCAAAATGGATGTAACTCATTATCATCATCATTGGGAATTTTGATGCGTTGAGTCCCTATATGATGACAAACTGACGACTGCGGGAAAAAAAAGGCTTTGGAAAATTACATTCGAACCCAGTGTTTGGAAATTTCAAATGGAATTTGTCTTCATGACGTCCGGATCAAGCGGAGGACAAAGCTACTTCAAGACCAAGTTGCATGTGGAGAGAGATTGCAAGAATATCTTAAGGTCCACTTTTAGTACTGGGTCTGCTGCTGCAGAGCTTGCACTTGCCCCACTTGCAATCTATAGTCCAATTCTTTGATCTAGTCTAGTGCTTCTCGCCTCATGATCGACTAGGCCATCTCCTTCGGCACTTTTGCTGACTCAGGAGATTATTTTCAGAGCTGTGGTCTGGACTTGGACGTATAGTGCATCTCTCTACTCTAGTGTTGGATCCTCTTGCAGCGTGCAGCAGCTTCCTCTTGGACGGACCGGCAGCTCTGTCTGTCTTTGCTGACTCGTCAGGAATTTTGGAGCGAGCAGCGTTGCACACAACCATCATGGAACAACTGTTGTTGTCTTCCAAGTATAAAGCTGCATGCTCAGCTGCAGATGCTTTAATGTGGTGTACTTTTGAAGCAGCAGTTGCGGTTGTAGTACTGAGATCATCTGATACGAGGTGGAAAAGAAATAGGTGGGAATATTTAGAAAAAGAAGAAGAAGATGGCGGGGTCATACAATGACGGACAGGTATGGGTGGCGGAGTTGGTGGGGACGACAGTCTTGTGCGTGCTTGGTCTCGGGGGCATCGCAAATGCTGTTCTCCCCGGGACTAAGGGCCATGGGATTGGGTTTCTGGGCATCGCTTTCTGCTTCGGATGGGGCGTCTTCCTGTCCCTGCAATTCGTGGGTCACATCTCTGGTACGTACCGCAATGTCAAGCATGTGTGCGAGGAAGAAACTGGGTTTGATATTTTCCTGAAACTGGGTTTATAATATTAAGCTGCCGTTTGCAATATCGATGCAGGAGGAGTTTGCTACACTTGCAAGCTCCTCAAAATCTTGCTTTGAAACTTTCTTGAGGACAAACCGGCTGTAGATCTGACATAGAGTAACCCTGGTGGAATATATGAATTCATATTGTGCAGGTTTTTACAATCCAGCAGTCGCATTGGCGGGGGCAGTGGTGGGGGACATTGGGTGGAAGCGGATGCTTGTGTGCATCAGTGCGGAGATGCTTGGCGGGTTCCTTGCAGCCATTCTGGTGTGGTTCACTTACATCCCCCACTTCCAGCCCTTGGAAGTTGTGCAGCAGACTGATGACAATTTGTGCAATTGCTGTGACCTTGAGACGGGTGGCGTTGCTATCATCAAACAGGAGCTGAGTGCACCTGCACACAGGTACAGTACTCGCCACCAGCTTACAACTTCAAAATTCCTCTCTTATACACATAGCTGCTGCAGATCACCGTCTCGTCATAGTGAATCCGTAATATTATTACCAAGTCAGATTCTCAATAACGGGAACTAGAATCATCAAGAGATCTGAATATCGCTATCTTTGTTTGTTGGTGATGAGCAGGTATGTGTCTGCTGGGACAAGAGGTGAACAAATGAGAATGAATAAGGTCCAACCAAGCGATGCTGAGCAACAGCTTCCTGCGCATACCTTTTGGCAAACTCTCAGAAACAAGATGGTACTATAATCATTTGCAATCAGTTGCGATTTGACAATCTCCAGAAGTCTTTCACAATTGATATGATCATTCATGAGTTTACGAGTGCTGACTAGGATTCATGACCGACTATATAATGATCTATCAAGGAGAATATTGATGATCATCTTCTAGATAACTCTTTCCGAGCTGAAAGATCTGGAAGCAGTCTTTTTTTTTGATGATCAAGCTGCTCATGAATGTGGTCTGTGTCTGGATTGACTGCAGATCTTGATGACAGGCGTCTGTACACAGGACTCCAACGATGATGCCAATGAAGGATCTGTGAACAAATTACATCCTGGAGCCAGGGTAAGCAAATCCATGAAGATCTAGAACTCCAGATACAGGGCTTGATTGTTTCCTAGATTTTCTGGTTGTAGGCTTGGTCTGCAGTCTAATACTCCAAATCCATCATATGTGCACAGAAGTCATGGAATACTTCATTATATCAATAACTTGACAATTGAACAGCATTCTAGGCTTCTTTGAGATTTTCTGGTTGTCAGCATGGTCTGCAGTCTAGTACTCCAGATCGATCGAAATGGGCACCCAAATCACCGAATACTTAATTACAATAATATCTTGATAGTTGATAACAATCTAGACCGCTTTGAGATTTTCTGGTTGTTGGCACGGTCTGCAATCTAGTACTCCAGATCCATCATATGTGCGCACCCAAGTCACCATATAATTTTTTACAATAACAAGTTGATAGTTGATCAACAATCTAGACCTCTTTGAGATTTTCTGGTTGTCAGCATAGTTTGCGATCTAGTACTCCATCCATCGGTATGCACCCAAATATGAATCTAATATCTTATACATTAATAATTGATCGACAATCTAAACCTCTTTGGGTTGGTTTTTATGTGCTGTACAATTGCAAATGTGGCTTCTTTTTTGGTACACCGGCTTAGCTTAAGAGTGTACACACCCCATATTTGTTTGAATGTTCATTCTAGAAACAATGCAAAGCTTGGTCATGAACTAGTACCTCCCAAGCTTAATAAAACATACTCGGTTCCTCAATGATGTGTAGGTGAAGGCAAAGAGCCAAGCATGTGGGCCAAGTGTGAGACAACGGATTGAAGAAGACCAAGAAGTGAAATTGACAGTGTTCTGCACACGTCCATCTGTGAGAAAGCATTATTGGTTGTATTGCTTCTGGGCAGAGTGTTTCCTCACCTTTCTGCTCACGTATGGAGCCTTCTCCATATCCAACCAGGGGAGTCTGGCCATCAGCGATGCAGCAGAAACCTCTCTCTACAAAACAGGCTTGCAGCCACTCCTTATTGGCTTCCTTGTCTTTGGGTAAGCCCAGTGCCTTAAATTTCAATGCTGCAATTAGCATGCATACATTCGTTTCATGGCCTGTACACTGTACTTTGGAGGAAGTACATGCTTTCAGTTAAGGCAAATTGAGTATGAACGTGTAAATTTGCAGACAAGGATACAGTGAACTCCACAAGGCCTAGTAAAGAAAAATCATTGTGTCTAATTGGTCAGCCATAATGATTAGCCCAAGTGGTGGCATTTGAATAGTCTCTCAGGTCTTATGTTGTCCAATTTTCATATTGATGGGTGGGGCTGGTGAAACAATTAACACTCTAGAATGTTGGATGAGATAAATACTGGTAGAGGCCCAAATAGGGGGTTTGGGTGGATGTGTTCTTAGCCTATAAAAAACTACACTTTCTTGAGGAGTTCCAAGTTTTGGGCCACTTGATGCTGTGGCAACAAATTTGTCTACTCCAAGTACCATAAATTGTGGTTTTCGCTGTTTTTGGTTTCTCTAGAGCTAGACAATGTCTTACAACATGTTTGTTTGTTTCTTGTTTGATTCACTGTGCAGGCTTATCTTGTGTGGGGGTGGAACAACAGGGCCTGCATTGAATCCAGCACGGGATTTGGCACCCAGAATTGCCCATTGGATACTCCCTATTCCCGGGAAAGGCCCATCTGAATGGTGGTACTCATGGGTCCCAGTATTTGCACCCTGTGTTGGTGCAGTATTAGGTGGTTTATTTGCCAAGTCCATGAAGCATATGTTGGTTGCAGGTCTTTGATCACCTCTTCTTTTGTGTTGATCTGCATTTACATCCAACAATAATTGTCTAGAAAAAGATTGGCACACATCTCAGGATTAGATTTATAATTATTCTTCATTTAACATTCCGCTAAATTCAGCCTCCTCTGGAGAATCGGTTAAGAATTAGTCTGCTCTGCTGAGGTATCAAGATCAAATATGTTAAATTGCATTGCTGCATTTCAGGGGTTACAAGTCAACATGAAAATTCATTCAACTTAGGTCAGAGATCTTTTAAGAAACTTACAAACAATTCAGAAGAAACTTGTGTACACACATTGGAACATCAATGAACTTAGTAGGAAGGTTGATGATAGGCACTATGCAAGTGATTAGCATGTACATAATTGCCTCTTTTGAGATACTATCGGTCTTCTCAGGTACCGTAAGAAATCCGTTTTTATCTGGATCATGTCTACATAATATTGCAATTTGCCATTTGAGAGGGGCTTGAGCCTTGAGGGACCTCAACAAATTTACAGCTAGCTGGGCAGGGTGAAGGTTTTCTAAAATTTGATATATTATGCATATCTAGGTGGCATAACTAGGAGAAATTTCCTAAGGCGTTGGGAGAGCACCTTATATATATGAATACACCCTCTTAAAAATGAGGAAGGATATAAGGCCTACTCCTTAAGAATGAGAGGGAGGTGTGAAATTCCTCCCATTCTTAAGGAGTAGGTGGAACAACCTTTCCCCTCCTCTGTCACCTTATGAATACACCCTCTTAAAAATGAGGAAGGATATAAGGCCTACTCCTTAAGAATGAGAGGGAGCTGTCAAATTCCTCCCATTCTTAAGGAGTAGGTGGAACAACCTTTCCCCTCCACTGTCACCTTATGAATACACCCTCTTAAAAATGAGGAAGGATATAAGGCCTACTCCTTAAGAATGAGAGGGAGGTGTCAAATCCCGTTCTTAAGGAGTAGGCAGAACAACGTTTCCCCTCCTCTGTCACCTTATGATTTACATATGTGTAGGTTCACTAAAACCTTTAGGTGCCTCATGCTTTATGATGGGTAAAAGCTCACAGGTGAGGGACATTCCCAAAGCGTGGGCCCGGACTCAACTACTGACTAGTCCTCAGCCCCTTGTTTGATGAATGCCCCCCACCTGGGGGTTTAAAACTCCACATAATAATATAGTTAGTCATAGTACTAGCATCGGATGGCACATCTGAGGTTGAGCTCTTGAACTTTGTGAGATTGGGTCTTTGGGTCTTGGATTCAAATTGGTCAACTAATTCATAGTCTTGCACAGAGTGTGGATTTCTCAATTCATCTTTGGTTTGTTGTTCTTAACTTACAATGTCCAATTCCAAAGGGATTGTGGTTCAGGCTGTCACTGCACAAGCTTGCTTCCACAGGTTGTTGATGCTTTTTTGCCTTTTATTTTTGTTTCCTTTCTCTAATTCATTTGTTGTTACTCCTACCATCTCCCTTTTCTGAAAGGTTGTGGCTCAGCTGAAGAGGCAGTTGATATTGATAGTAATGTTGATATCCATATTCGTGAATCAATTTGGCTCATTTTGAAGATTGAAATGTATTATATATGGGGTAATAATTGGTGTTTCTTTTCGTGGCAAATTTTCACACGAAGCACACACACACACACCAAACCTATAGTATTTTGAGCAGATTCTCAATTTTTAAACCAAAAATTGAAGGAAATTTTAGTTTTCGAAGAAATGTCCCAACTTTTTGATAGCCCCAAAAGTTTTTTGCCACTTTGTTCCTATTTGTAGAAAACTTTGGATGGTTTTTAAAAAGTTGTCATCAATAAATGCTAAATCTATTTGGGATGCTTGCCACATACTCCTTATTTGAAAAAAATTGAGAAAAAGGACAGTACTAGGAATGATACAATGATCATCACAATTTAACTAAAATGAAATTTCAAAGCAGTAGAACCTTGTGACAGGGGAGAAAAGCATTAAATTAATCCAAGGTTATATAATGTCAATTCAAAATTCTATAATTACATAGTAATGTTACTCAATTTTTTAATCAAAAGTATTTGTATGAAGATGAAAAAAATTATCATTCTCAAATTTACAAATAAATGCAAAATGTGATTTAATGTTTCGCCAATTTTCCAAAAAAATCGAAAATCATTTAAAGGGTAATTTAGGTAAATTTAAATTAATCTTATTAAATTTCAATTTTATGATTGAATTCTAATTTTTAAAATAAAAATGATCATGTAGCTTCACTTTGAAAAGAAAGCTTTCAAAGGGTATGTAAGAAAAAGGCAAAGATAATGATGAAGGAGGTGAAGGTTTTGAAAAGGTATTTAAAAAATAGATCTTATAGATACAAACTTTTTTTTCACATTTGCCCTGGGGGATCCTTGAGGTAGATTTGTGGTTCCATTAACTTTCTTGTACCCTTACCCTACTCCTTCATTTTCAAAGTTTGGTAATATCATACATATCCTCTGCCTTTAAGGTAATTTCAATAAAAGAAGGAAACCATTTACCTTGAGGGTGATTATGGAAAGAAAAATTTATGTATTTTGTTATCGTGAAGATAGCTCATGATACCAACAACAAACTATTGCTACTTGTTAATTTTCATAATTTGACTTGTTACTCATTGGAGCATCAACATGATCCACTGACCTGATTTCAATACTCACAGCACAAGGTCGCATGTGATAGGAAGAGCTTACTTACACCCATCCAGGATTTGAGGTGCATGATGAGAGGCTGATAGGTTCAGGGGCCAAGAGGTTGAGTGCAGCAGAACTCAAAAATTCTGGGTATATGTCAAGATAGACCCTTCTCCTGCTTAAAATCATGTCATATGAAGATGTCAGTCAGCCTGTCTAGGGCCTTACAAAACATCTGAAGCCATGGACAGTGGAGCAGGGATTTCTAATTTCTTGGGCGTTATAAGCTGTCATCATAATACATTTAGTGAAAGATAAGAGGATCCTAAGTGTCAGCTTCAGTGTTGAATGGTTATTAGAAACAGGGCTGGCTTTGCATTTCAAAAGGAATCTTCAGTTCTATTTTAATTCTTTTTTTTCCTTTTGGATGGAACCTCCTGTCCTGTCTCAAGATTGATTTTCTTAATGCATTTACGGTTTTACTCATTTTATTGCTGGTTTAATTTTTTTTGATTTCTGTTGTGTTCAAGAAATATGATTTCAGATTAAGTTCAGTTTCATGTCCATTAGACAGAATTAAATGATTTATTTTATATTATATTATTAATTTATTCAACTAATGCACATAATGCAAGAATAAAAAAAAAGTGATATTAATAATGTATAATGAATCAAATTTAATAACTTGCTTAAAATGGAGGGTTATGTTTATATATTTTTAATAAAGTTGTATTTATTTACCTAGGGAACTTGGTTAAAATGAGGTAACATTCTTGACTCAGATTCTAATTCATTTTTGAAAAGGGATTGATTTCTTGCTTAAGTTCCAAGGGCAGTTCTAACAAAACTCAAAATCTTCAATCTGCAAACTTAAAAATTTGACTCGTAACTTGAACCCAAACTTGCCAACACAAGAAGAGATCCTCAACTGTTATCAGGATGGCTCCTCTTATTCATTATCATGATTCTAAACAAATTCCAAGACCCAGTTTTGATAAATAGTCATGATTTTCAAATTTTTGACAAAATCAAGTACCTAGCCATAAAATCACCAATTCGTTGAATTCTTTGCCCGGTGTTCCATGAAAAAATGCTGGTTTTTTAAGGTTTTGGGTATGACTGAGATTGGTGCTTCTTTGATTTTGAAGTTTTTTCCCAGTCTCAGAATTGGTGGTTCTCTGATTCTGAAATAATTTAAAAGTTGAAATCACAATTCTTTATGAAATTGAATAACCATACAACACAGGTCAATTTCCATGTGGCCCATGGTCTACCCAGTCAATACACCCAACACCAATAACTAAGGACTAAGTGAAAAAACAGTCACAACAGGTTGCATGTTGCTCCGATCTGTTTCTACCACATCACAATGTACTGGCCTTTACCCTTGTAGAGCCCTTAGACCGTATGAAATCCAAGAGCGCCGAAAGAGAGTGCCATTGGCAGAAGTAGGTGGCCCAGTCATTTACCGGGCATGTGTTAATAAATAGGAAATAGTTCAGAGGCTACTGGAATGGTGGGTTGTTAGGAAAATCAACTTGAACGCCAAGGAACCTAAAAATAATAATACTTGAATAGTAGTGGCACTAATGACACAGTGTAATTACTACTTATTAAAGAATAATTGTGTCATGGGCCACATGGAAACTGACCCTAAGTGGCCTTAAGAGATCATAAGCCAGTAAGCAACATAAAAGGCCGAAAGAGCTTGATAACACTCATCTTACTAGTCAGTGGAAGGGTTTCCCATCCAGGATCATTCTACACACACTACACAGAACATTGAACCTGGCGAAACCCCCCATGAAGGTGATGTCAAGTCGAGTAAGAACTAGGCCTGAAACTGATATGATGAGCAATTTAGGTGAGAAAACAGTTTGATGGACTCTTTGTTTTTTTTCCCTATGTACTGTTTTCATCCTAACTTTTGATTTCATCCTAGTACTCTCAGTTTGGGTACTTTACAGATAACTCCAGTACAAGGAAAAACCCCCATGGATTGGAATATCTGGTGAGGCCACCAGCATGTCTCTGCAGGTTAAGAAGTCTATAATCTGACACTGAGCCAGTTTATTGTCATTATAGAGTAGTTGGTTTAGTGATGTGCAGAAGATGATAGAAAGCAGAGTTGTGCAGCTTTAGCTGGCATGTGAAATTGTTATGGAAGTTGTCAATTTCCAAATGAGTTGACAAGTTATGACTAACAATTTATGACTACCGCTACTGCTCATCACAGTTCCAGTAATTCGTTTTTCCAGTTTGCTGATGCAGCATTTTTAGTGATCATCTCACAGAGGATATCTGGTCAACTGGTGGAAAGCTTGCACAAAACTGTTGAAATTGTAGAACACTGGTGAAAAATTGTGATGAAACTGAAAAGTGTGTTGAAATGTGGCCAAATTTTCCCCCAGGATAAGTTTTTTCTTGAAATTTTTGGCAGATCTTTTCACAGAAACAAAAAATTTATAGCAGAATATTCCATTGAAGAAACACTACAACAAAATGTGGTTTTTGCTACGATAGAAGGCCATGGCTCCTCACATATGTGTGAGGAAAGCTTTGTGATTTCATGTGTTTATTGTGACACATACTATGCTTATATTATACTTTGACATTAGTTTAACGTTAGTGTAATATGTGCCACAAATTGATGTCAAACCATAACATAAGTTGAATATGTCACATATTAAATACTACTTATTTTACAATGTGATGGATGAAATGACAAAGTTTATGTCCCACATGTGTCATGCATATCATTGTTAAAAACCCACATTTGGTGTAGTAAAAACAAATATTTCTTGGAACCAAATAGACAAGTCAAGTTCAGAATTTTGCTTGCTCAAATGTCACACCAACAAATTGTGGAATTCGAAATCGTATACCATATCTAAAGTCCCCTTTATTTTTTGTGGACTTGACTTAGGTTTGATAATTTTAATTGCCTTGGTGAATAATATGAAAATCAATGTACATTCAAAGTTCAATTACAAACTACAGTATCATAATGATTTGACCTTGGGGAGTTGTTTGTTGATTCAAAACTGAATTCAGAAATAATATATTTTTTCATTTTCAGAAAGCAAATGCATGGATTGAAAATACGACTTGTTCACATTATTGAAAATTTCAATTTTTCACATGGATGAAATTAAAACAAATGATTTTGGATGAAAATTCAAGAAAGATAGTGCTCATGATGATCTCAATCATTGTAATGATAGAGATAAATTTGATCACCATTCCTTTTTCATTGCTTTATAGTGCAAATTTAAGATTGCATTTAAAATGCAATCCTAGAGATTTCTTGAAAAAACAACATTCAGGAAAAATTACCTATATTCCTTATCTCTGTGGTTTCAACTAGCTTCTATAGCTTGGTAGTTTAGGGCTGATTTTTAGCTTCACACCCATCAATGGTTTGCAAAAGAAATTTCAATATGAAATACATTTTATTGTAGATGTTAGATTTTGTCAATAGAGATTCAATTTTAGGATATGGACTTGGATACATACAGAGGCCAATTCATCGTGATGCTTAAAAACAAAAATTACAAAATCTATTGATTTTTGCAATCGAATTTAAGGGGTGTAATGTTGACAAAAAAAAGTCATTGGTCCACTTTGATTAGCATTAATGATTTCATTTAAAATTTGTTTGGGACTTGGTCTTTAAAATAAATTTAATAAAAAAAAAATTGAATTATTTTGCATCATATTAAGGGTGCAAGCACACCATCATGAGGCACACTCCATCTAGGCCATTGCTTTTAATAGTTTTTCATGAAGAATGTTTAAGAATTTTTTCAATACATATTTTTGAAATAAAAAATTTCAAAGTTTCTTTTAGAATATCATGTTAATGTTTATATTTTAGAAATTCAAGAATATGCCATTTTCAAATCTTTCTTTGGTGTTCTTATTGTAAAAAAATTAATTACAACTATTTAAAAAATTCTTTTGGATAATTTGAGATGACTTGAAATTATAATCATTTTGTAAGATGAAACATAAAATCTAGAAAGAATTTGCACGGTTTTAAAAATTCATATTTATTCAAGATTTTTTTTTAAAAAATTAAATTTATTGAGACAAGGCTAAGCATTTTTCATAACAAGTTGCAAAACAACTCATTGAAAAATTCATTTGTGTCAAAAAAAATCATTTTGGGTGCAAAAGGACTTGCAATCCTCATTTAAAGCAATGATAGCAACTTTTTTGAGGGTATTTTGACCCATTCATGTTAAGATTTTGTGCACTTGTCTTTCTCAACGACCTTTAGATGTGGTAAACTTTCAATGTAAAAAAACTTGAAATTTCTAATTGTGGTATCCTTATGCATGGCATCACAATGTAAAAATGCATTATGAAATATACTTTAGTGAATGTCTTTTTTTTGCTGCTCTTTGGTCCACCCAACCACCCACTTGCCCTTCAGTTGAAATATTGCGCTTGGATTCTTACATCTCTGTTTGGCACTTACATACCTTCCCTGGAACTAATGTTTGGCAGTAATTAATCCTTTGGTGTGCCAGCCAACCCATAAGACCATGTGGAGAGGGAAAATTCCTTATTTTTTTGAGGTGTTCAGTTGAAATATTGCACTTGGATTCTTACATAGGTAGCAATGAAACCATGTGTGTGTTTTTCACTCAAATCATGTCTTTGTTTTTTTCAGTAAAGTGTAGTGTAATTGTGAATTAGACAATTACATCACAAACCAATTTCAATGTTATTTGGTTGATTCAGCTTTCACTGTTGTTTTCAGATGGTTTGAAAACAATTGATGGCATCTTGGATTCCAATCTGCTTCTTATTATTAACACTCCAGATGGGAGTCTGGAGTCTGGACACCCATCTGAAATCACCCAACAGGAAGAAGATTTCAGATAGGTAATGTGGGCCCCTGATAGAATGCTGGCTGTTCCCCAACTTAACCGAGCAAATAGCATTATTAAGAGACCCTAATTAATACCTACATCTCTGCTGGACATTGTTTATTGTGCACATTATGGCAACATGTGCTCAAGTTTGACTATGTTATACTGATTTCAGGTCAGATTAGACATGGAGTATACTGGCTACTAGTTCATGGGAAAGGTTGAAACTGGTCCAACATGTTATGGAATCCAGCAAGTTATTACTTGTTACCATCTAAAGAGTTGTTTTGCTTTGCAATTCTAAGCCTAGAGCAAGTTCCCAGGGTGAGGGCATTCTCAAAATAAGGGGTTTAGGTGACGCGGTTGGTTCTAGCTGTGTCTGGTCCCACTTTTAGGGGATGTTCCAGTGTGGGGGGTGAGGACTAGTTTTTTTTCCCTTCATAGTTGCGTCTGGGCATTTGAAAATAAAAAATTCAAAGAATCAATTGAGTTCAGTTCATTTATTTTAGGAGATTTAAAGAATCGCTTGGGTCCAGGTCTTAGAAACCCAAAGAGGGGGAGGTTATGAGGTGAGGGTTATGGCATGTGATTAATGGGGTATAAGGCTCGGTTTTTTAATAGAAATTCAAACAAGTACAAAAAAAAGTTTTTTTATCATGGTTTTCGGAAGACTACTTTAAAAACATATGATAGGTCTTTAACAATGTCCTACAAGGCTGGGTTTTTGCTGCCTTTTTAAGTCTTTGACAAACAGTCTTAAAATTTTTAAGCTACAAGGCAAGTTCCTAACAATCTAAGACAACACTAATGTTCTACCTTCGTATTGAAAAGTAAAAAAAGTTCTTCAAATTCTTTTAGTTGTTTCAAATAATCAATAAGCATTCTCAATTGTGATTCAGGTTCAGGGTTTTTGAGAGACACCTCACATTGTTATTCTTCCCATGTTAGATCTGGTTATGAATATTTGAGATTTTAAAATCATTGATTATGAGGCGGGGATGTATGTCAACTTTTTGAAAATGCTGAGTAAGATGGGGATTCGGGTTTTTGAAAAAGTAAGATTTGACAGGCATACATGCATATCTCCTGTCTGCTACCTGGTTAATACTTAGAGAAAAAACAAATATTCGCCCCCACACTGGACGTTCCGCACCTGTGGACCTTAAAAATTGTAAGGCATGAGACAAATGTTATCATACATCTGAACATACATAGATCACAAGATGGTAAGAGTGAGACACACCTTATGCCTCCGAGAGTGGTAAGTTGCCTCCTGTTTTTGAGCTGGCATTACTAATGTGCATAAGGTGTCATCCAAATATGGTAGCAAAATTCTCTAAATGCTTTAAGGGCCAATACAAGACCCCCAATATTTGTACCATCAAGGACCTACCTACCTAAGGATGAAGGAGCCGCCAGCTTTAGTAGTGGGTTCCATTGCAAGCTAAAGATCAGGGTGGGCCCTTTTCTACCAGCTTGCTTTTTAATCCATGCCCGGGTTAGGTTGGGTATTTTGGATAATAATTCACAAGAGCCGGCTTTGTGGGTTCCAGATTGCCTGCTTAATTTGCTTGCTCTGTGGGTCTAGGGCAGTGTGACTATTCAAGACCTAGTTAGTAGTAAAGCGCAAGATGCTTCCTGGCAGGCCAGTCAGGAGGTCCTTCCCATTTGCTGGTGGGATTTCATTTGAATTAGGTCAGGACAAGATGCGGATCAGCAGACCTAACCTCTTTCCATTAGGTCGCTCCGATCACAGATTCTGCACTAATAGCAGCTTTTCATTATGTTTGTTGCATGTCGCTAGCTCATAGTCACGTCACAGCTCTATAATTCAAACATTGGACAACGACAAAGCTATGTCAGTTGTGAGTTTACGAGTACGTCACTAGAATGTCACATCTATCATTATTTCTGGGAATAAGTGTTCTTTTAAAAGTTCTCTAGAGAGTTACCTACATATGAAATGTTCCGAACATTCCTAACAATAATTACTTCGGGATTTCCAGTCAGGGTTTTGTTTTCATTTTTGTGATGTCGCTGAAGTGGCAATCATCCAGAAGACAGTTTAGCCAACAAGATGTGAAAGTTAAAAAGAATGAAGCATCCTTCACATTTTTGGCTACATGCTAGAACCTTGGTGATTGTCAACTACATGCATAGAAATTCTTTGAGAAAGAATGTCGAAATTTGGTGACTGAAAACCCAATTTTTAAAACTCTGATCCATTTTTAAAAAAAAGAATCCAATTGACTAAATTTAGGCTAAAAGAAAAAGGATGTTTCCAGCCCAGTTGCAGCTATCCAATGGAAATTGCTTGATCATGAAGCAAAAAACAGGGCCCCAATTCAGTGACTTTCCATTAGGCTGCTGTGATCACAAAGGTGGCCTGCATGTGTAACTGTGATCACAGCAGCCTAATGGAAGAGACCCTTTAAACCATTTGAAAGTAGTGTTTCTTTTTCTGGTGAAAAATTCCCCTAATTTTTTTGGGCCAACCACTTGTAAGCTTGGATTTAAAAGGAAAAGAAAAGGAATTTTTGCGTAAAACTTATGGCAATGGATTCCATCGCCAGAATCAGTACCTCACTCTGTGCCTTGTTGCCTTCAAAGTGATCATGCCTTTGCATTGTTAGATCACCAAATCTTGCCGCCCTAATGGCCCTCCATGTTGCCATCTTCTCCTTCAACATTTGTAAACTTTCACCACAACACACCTCTCAATTTTAGTCATTCGACAACTTGATCCTATCGACTTTGGTTCCTTTTGCCACTCATTCTCCCACTTGCAAAAGGAAGTTGCCAAAACCTAAACCTTATTTGAACGTTGTGTGTATAGTGTAAATTGTAATGTGCATTGTGCATTGTTTGCAACTTGTGAACAGTGAGCACTAAAGTTTGTGGTGAAATTGTGAAGTTCGAAGTTATGAGTATGATCATGCAATGTATTATGGCATTGAATGGAAGCCCATTAGGAACAGGTTTCAAAAGATTCTGTGCAATATGGTGCCACTATAGTTGCCTTGGAAGTTGGAACTTGAAGCTTGGATTTGATTTGATCTTTGATGCACGACTCAACAATGAACATTGAATAGGTGAATCAAGATTCAACTTTCAACAAATTCAAGTTGGTATGCACATGTACCAGGTACTTTTGATCTTAAGCTCTTTGCATATGGTATTTTAGTCTAAACTTTGGAGTTTGGATTTTGTTACAACTAACCTCAAACTTTAACTCAAGTAGTTGTTACAGTAACTTATAAATTAAAAACTTTTCTTTCTATGTTGGTGAGTTCGATGTACTTAAATTATTCAACTCTATTCAAGGCTTAAGCTTGAAGGTTCTAGATTTTAGATGTGCTTTGAGCTTTCAAGTTGTGTCACACTCATGCATGCATGAATCATGGTTGTTTGTTGTGTTTTTTTAAAGTTGGCCATTATCATCACATCTTGAGTTCTTGAGCGGCGTCCACTCAACACTGTCATTGTGTTGAAGAGTTTTACGTTTGGGTTTGGAGTCCGGACTTTGGACACTAGGAGTGTTGCAAGATTCTAAATCAAGAAAATGCTTCCTTTTTGTTCACCACCGAACTTCAAGTTCAAGTATTTTTATTCTTTCCACAACTTTAGTAATTTTACCCCACTTGTCATGTTTCATGATGTGAATTCGGGTAGCAATAGTGCAACTACATCCACATTGTGTAACCTTCTAGGACCTTTGTGTGCATTGCCTATTCAAAATGTTGTGCTAGTTATCTATCATAGTCACTTGAGAGGTACAAATTCAAAGGCATCCCCATTGGGTTCACTTATAGACTTTATTAATGATTTTCCAAATCTAGAATTCATCATTCCTCTTGAACAACCTAATCATGTGTTCCATCAGAAGCAAAGAAAAAAAAACCATCTTATGAATCTACTTGCAAATTCCAAGTTTCATGGGGGGCAAAATTGCCTTAGGTTGAACTATAAATAAAGTTTGATAGTTGTGTGCATACTATCAAAGGCAAAGTTTGCTAAGAGGTAAGCAGAAAAATAAATTATTAACACTTAATTGGGATTCACTATAAAAGCACATTTGTTGTAAAAAAGCAAAAAAAGCTTTGAGAGGGGTGAAGAAAGCAAAGTGGTATGCTAATAAGGATTGTAAACATACCAAAAATTTGTGGTTCCATATGCTTCCAAGGGTAAGGAGTTAGTGTTGTGATTAGTTGCCAATGGGGTTATGGGGGGAAAATGCAGAAACCTTGTGCAATTTGCCACATTATTTCACACTTTGCAATATGGCAAGCCATTGTTGGAGTAGAAGGCTCGTAAAAAGCTCTTTGATATTCTGAATTTAAAAAATAATCCCAAGACACACTAGACAAATTTTGTGGGTTGGGCCATGGCTCGACACATGCACTAAATTGTGTTGAATGCCACCATAGTTGATATTGTAATATAGTAACCCAATATATTTCTTTGACATGTGATGAGGTGACCATTATTGAGAACTAGAGTTGAGTGTTTGTTCATGCTTATGTTATGCAAAATTAGTTGCATATTATACCGATTATGTTTTTTTTTAAGCATGTGATTGTTGGATCTAATGTTAACAACCTCACCTAGGTTTTTATGTAGACCTTGATGAACCAAGGTGGTTTATTTTTTAAATTGATTAAAAAGAATCTTTTGACATTTTGATGTTGATGGGGTTTCTGTATTCCAAGGTTTCAAGGGGTTACAAAATAAAATATGAAGCATGGGTTCTCCATGCATTCCATGGGAATTCATTGTATGGTGGGTGAAAGCACTTTACGGTGACCCCCTTTATGTAGTCACATTGTACTTTTTTTTGGGTGGTCATTTTTGAACCTAAACCATGTAAAAACTACAAAAACATTTCACAATGTTTTTGCATATTATGGTAAAGCATAACCCAAAAAAGATAATAGAAAAAAAAGTAGTCATTTTCTCTTTATATTATGGTGGCTTGGAGTATATTTTGCATTAAAAGAATACATGTCACAACATATTAGAAAATGCAAATATACTCCAAAAATGATTGAAATTATTTTTTAACTTTCTTGAAATTTATAGTAGTTATTTCAAATGTCATTTCACATAATTTAAACCAAATTTGTGAACCATTTGAAAAGTTTGATGATTTTCATGTCATAAATGGGGTTTTTTAACAGTCTTGATCATAATTATGCGGTAAATTGACATTTTCACAAATAATCACTCACAAATGGAATGTGACAAGTGTTTTGTAGTGGGCAAGTGTTTTTAGATTTTGAAGAAACATTATTTGTATTATTAATGAAATTAAATAAGTAGTTTGAAATGTCAAAATGAGTTTTGTTATACTATGTACATAGAAATATACCCATGGCTCCTTTCCTTTACATTATTATTATTATTTTTCAAATAATTTTAAATAACATTATTTTTATCCAAAAAAAAAAAAAAAAAAACAAAAAAAAAAAAAAAAAAAAAAAAAAAAAAAAGAAAAAAATTTTTTTAAATATTTTTGTTTTTTTTTTAAATTTTGTTAAATTTTCTTTTTTTCTTATCGTCTTTTTTTCTATACCTTTTTTT
>Ga0116227_10003783_pt1 | contig 33348 bp, 22 predicted proteins | sample S1TSphgellanicum_FD_89693 | JGI IMG/M metagenome (GOLD analysis project Ga0116227, IMG submission 89693) | Host-associated microbial communities from peat moss isolated from Minnesota, USA - S1T2_Fb - Sphagnum magellanicum MG | ecosystem: Host-associated > Plants > Peat moss > Unclassified... | reverse complement strand
TTTTTTTTATATTGTTCACAAATGGTAAACCTCCCTCCTTTTTTATAAAATTTTTTTATTGGGGTGGTCTCCATTTTTTTTTTTTTTTTTTTTTTTTTTTTTGTGATGTGCCAATCAAATTGGGTCATTGCCAAAAATAAATAAAATTGCACTTGTGAGGCACCCCCAACTAATTAATATAAAACAGAATAAGTACCGCTATATGCAGACAAGGGTTAGAGTGTCAGTGTAGAAAGTATACTCAAATATAAAGGATCTTGCCTTGTGCATTATAATGGGCCCACAGGTGGGTGGAATTACCAAAATGCTTTTTTTCTGCCCAGGGCTGCCTCAACAACCATGGGCTCTACCCTAAGAAAAATAACAACCTGGCCATATAATAGAGCTATCCATAAAATAACCCTGTCTTCACCCTGTCTTTGGGCCTCCTTTCACCCCCTGTCCTCTGGTATCCGCAAAGTAAAGACATTTTATTAAATCTCAGTATGAAATGCTGAAACTCAGCACTTAATGCACGAGGTCCGAGACTAATTATAGTAGTTGTACAGTTAAGAGCAGAGAAAATATATGCAGCAGCAGCAGTGGAGGCGCTCAGGAAAAAGAAAAGACAGGATGAGACTCCGTTTACCACCAAAATCGATAGTTTTAGGAGTTTCATCCCCCATTGAATGCTAATGTACCTTTTCGCAAGGTTTTTTTTTAATCTCACCCTGTGTATGACCAAACTTACAATACTGATAACTCTAATCTCAACAATTTTAAATGATTTGGAATTCCCCTTGCCAAAATTGTTGAATTCCATAAATGGCTCCAAAGAGCGGGTAGAAACTAACCATGTCCAAGCACACAACAAAGTGAGGGTAACAATGTGTATTGATCCCATGATGTGTTCTGACAGAAGTAAAAAGGCTCACCCAATGATTCTATTTTGTTACCCTACTATACACACATGAAGCATTTTGTGTACCTACTACTAGTACTCAATATGACTCTTTGCCACTTGCACCACAAGCACATATCACCCCATGTACAATTGTTACCCACCTAAATGATGACAAGCTTTTGTAAACTTGACCCACATGGAATCCCATCTCAAGTAGCCTTCCAAGAACACGCCTTCCCATCCAAGCACAATAAATAGCACAAGTAATGTGCCATAACCCTGTCTCTTATTATGAGGAGGTTGCACGGTTGAAATTGTACCAAGAAATGGTAAGGTTTGTGCACCCCTCAATAAGGTCAGAGAAGCAAAAAGCTTCCTATAATACACATGTCTTCTGCCTGGGCCACATCCAAAAGGCATATAACATTTAAGTACTAGTTCATTAAGGCAACTCTTCAAAACAAATTTGTCTCCCAATTTGAACACTCCCATTGACCTCAAATTTTGTCTTCACACCTTGGCACAAGCCTTTGAGGTTGCTATAACATTTGATATAGCCAGTTTATTGAAGAGAACTCCTCAAAACAATTCAAAGCTCCTCTTTCTAACAATCTCATTGGCCACATAGGCTTTTTTTCAGCCCTGGGCCTATTCCACACACACACTATATTTGTCCACATTTTCTACCTTGAATCTATAACCCTGTCCATATACAGAGAGACAGTAAAAATCTCAAAACACCCAAAACTACTTGACTATGAAAAAAACAAAAAACTCTTTTAAAGCTTACCTCTTTAAAATGCTTTCCTTCATGTCCACTTTTGCAATAGTTCCAACAACTGAAGAAAAAAAGATGTAGATATCTATCATAATGTACCTTGATCCTCATTGACATTGAGAAAGAGTGTAGATAGATATCCCAAAAGAACTATTCCAAGAAAAATATGCAATTGAAGATTAGTAGGTAGTGAAAACAAAGCAGGGCAAAAGATGAAAGTTTACTTCAGTGCTGATATCCCTTGTATTCATATAGCAAACCAGCATGGTACCTTCTAGTCTCACACATTGCAGGAGTGAAAGCAGCTCCAATGTTGGCCAATGACACCAGTGTTCCCTGCAAACTCAAGCTTCTTGACTTCGGCAAGAGCTCCTACTGCAAAATTTTGGTTTGTAGCACATGGCCTATGTACTGAGAATGTTGATTCTCCTGTAGAGAAATACTTAGGAACAAGGACTCAGGATGAAAAAGTCAACTGGCACAATTGAATTCTCCTCAGAAGAAAACCTCGCATGATTTGAACAGACAACCTTCCTCCTGAGTACAAAGACACTCTCAGGAAACAACTAATTTTACACTGTCACAACACTGGCATGGGACTTGTACACTACTTCTGTTGCACAAATCATGACATACGGCATTTGGTGCTTCAGACATCCCATATTGCAATTAGCAGACTCTCAGCTACTAAAAGTACCTCCAAAAACAGCACAAAACAATGACCAAGAATCAATTAATACATGTTACTACAGAGGCTGCTCCATTTTTTTTATTCTTCCCAGCCATATATGCACCCACCTCAAGCATACAGGTGCAAGAAGAGGCGCCTGTTGCTTGGTGCTCTCTCAGACATCCTACCAACCTCTGCATGGAACATATTGTGCACAAAAGGACTAATGGTGAGGAACCCAGATTTGTAAAGTTTGGGTGCATCCTCAACTAAGCAGCCTGTCCCTGAGACTGTTGTGGAGGTGCAAAGTGGCTGGAACCTTGCCTCCAAATGTCTGGTCTCTCATTATCCCAGCTACTACATTCACGATCAAATCCACCCCCACTACTGCCTACTGCACCCCAGCAATCCTCTGAAAGTCTTCCAACAGGAAATGGATGCGCAGGGCATGGTAGTGGTCCATCATTGCAACCAGCCCCACCATACCTTCCACCTCCACAAGGAGGAGCATAGGTATCTCCTCAAGATCCTTCTTATGGAGGTTCATAAGCTCCTGGTTGTGACTGTGGAACCTCCGGCTCACAGCTCCGAGGAGGTTGATACCTGTCTGAAGGAGGTGGAGGAGCACTGTCAGCCTCCAGCTCTGGTCCATGCTTGCACTCATGACTAACAGCTGGCACATGCCTTGCAAACAGGGGAGGTCATTGTTCTTCAACTGAGGGACAGATGTCACACCGGTCCTTCCAGTTGTCAGAATCTTCCACAGCACTATGCCTGGGTTCTTCAATCTCAAGTCTCATGCGAAGTGAGGGTGGGATAAATTTTCCAGGCTTGTCCTCAATCTTTGATTGCATACCTCTCTTTCACGCTTCTCCCTCTCCTCAGCCTCAATTTCCCACTGTCGCTGTTTTGCAGCAATCTACTCTAGCTTGGCAAGCCTGTCAGCTTCTTCCTTACATTTGTGTTCCTCCTCTGAAACCAGAACAATCCAAACCACTTCAACGGTTGCTCAAATGAGATTTGACAATAAACATACACAGTAGTATAGAACCCCTGCACATTTGGCACTTGATAATGCATCCATGACCAGCCATCCCTGCATGATATCTATATGCCCTCAACAAGCATTGCAGACTGCTCATTGATAAAATTCTCATAATTATCAACAGCTCCTTCATACTTATGATTTAAGTCAACCCAAATAGAAACAAAAGACAAACCAAAAGTAAATAGACATTTCAGATCAGACAACATACCAGCAGACAGGAAAAGAAATAAAACAGAGATCCCACCAACTAAACAGACCCCCAAAAAGGAGCAGTTTTAACAACAGTGACAGACACACATGTTCAGTGACCTTCAACAGCAACATAAATGGTAGTGACTAACTATAATAACATCCCCACTAACTTCATCAGCTCCCAGCATGAGTGAAGGTCTACCTCATGAATAAACTAATGTTCTGAGTTTCTGTCAAAAGACAAGCATTAACAGGAAGAATCAGCCATTATGCTGGCTATCTTGAGACAACATTGAAGAGAAGGAATGATGGAAAGTGACAGAAGATGACAAGAAAGAGGAAGAGACAACGAAGGAAAAACAAAGAAGACAAGCACACAGGAAAGGGAATGGAAGAGAAACAATGTGGAGAACTTCTAAGAGCATTACAGTTCAATGACAAAGTTAAATTTGAAACACTTCCCACTCAGGGTCTAAGAGCATTATACTTTCATTACAAAGTTAACTTTGAAACACTTCCCACTTACGGACAAGAAGCCCTTGAAATAATGGTTTTGCAAAACCCAAACACAGAATCACCAAACAGGAAATCACTGTTTTTTGCTACAAAGCCCAGAACCTATAAAACTGACAACTGACTCCTAATTTCGCAGGAGCTGAAATAATTGCTCAGTGAAAAGGCTCTAGAAAAAAAATTGAAGTCAGGGGAACAATGGCAAGCACACCTTCAAGCTTCCTGGCCTCTTCTTCCTCTCGGATCTTGAGTAAATGAGCCTCCTCTTGTCTTTTGGAGTATTCCTTCTTGCAACGTACTTCACGCTCCTGTGACCTCAATGAGCATTCCTCAGCAAGTCGTTCCTCACACAAGCACTTCAACCTTTCAAATTCTCCTTCACATCGGCCAACTACTTGCTGCTGGAAAAGATTCTGCTCCCACGAAATGGAGTCACAAGAAATAATCAGTTGCTGATATAAAGTTTGTACCAAGCATAGGCATGATAAAGGTGACCATCAGAGACCCAGAATATTTTCATCAATTTAGAGTAATAGATTGCCATCATCTGGGGTTTGGGAGTCTTTTTCACCATTGACATCAGTCCATGGATATCCTCAATTGAACGAAATGCCTACTGAAGATGACACACACACACCAAGCTATCATTCCCAGTGCAGACCATCCCTCTTTAAACTTTTAAACAGAGCCCAGCAGATGTTTTATACTTTTATGGCCATCTACAGTTTGGTCCACGTACAAAGCAGAGGTTACATCACATCCCAGACAAGGAATCACCTGCCAAAGCTCCAGCTCTGTGGCAATCTTGAGTTGCTCAAATCTGGTTTTGAGATATAACTGCAAGCTCTCCAGTTGAGACAGATCAGGTCGATCCCTTTGCTCTCTGTACTTGTTAAAATTTGTCAAATGGTTGCAGAGAATTTCACAGTTGCCAAAACTCAGTAGTACATTTGTATTGCAAGCAAAACTGGAATGCACGATGAGCTGTCATCTGGGAAAAAACAAAGGTTTTGAGAGCAACTTCACAGGAGTAAGTAGATTCTGAATGGTTAATGTGAATCTCCCTTCCAGATAACACTAATGTCGAGCACAACTCAGGCATTCAGGCAGAATGGTAACTGATATATTGAGAAATCAACCACATTTTGATCTCAGTATAGATCTACGGAACCATGTTCAAGAGCACTAGGGTTTGGGATTGCCTTGACACAGGCCATGATAAAGATAGATAAAGACATACTGCATATAAAGACTCCAACTTTGAGTTGTTCTGCAGAATTTCCAGAACAGTTTGGTAAGTCTCCCAGAGGAACTTGAACCAGGGAGTAACAAGCTCACAGTCTGAGCGCTCCTTTCCCTTCTCCCCACTCACATAGCTCAGCATCAAATCTTCAATATCCAGCATCACTTCAGCTGCTTACGCCTGTGTCTGTTCTGCCCATTCACTGGACAGCTGCAAGAAGTACTTGATCACTTCTTCTAGTGACCTGACATTCACTTGCTGGCACACAATACGGTACTGGATGAGGCCATCTTTTGCAAACCTGCCCTTCTTCATGTCCACACAAAGCTCCACATACTTGAACATGATCTTCTCCAGCGTTTTTTGCCATGCCCAGTATCTCTTTGAGGTAATCAGCTTGTGAAGAGCTTGCAATGCCACCTGCCTCTGGCCAACATTCATCAACTCTGCAACCACACAAAAGAATCATGGTCCATTAACTAAGTTACCCTAACTTAAACATTCTTTCACACTCTTCAAACCAGTCACCCAACATCCATGCAAGGGGCACTTCAATGTAGACCTCAAGTCTCTCACTGGAAAGCCAGCTGGCTGTCAACAGCTTTCTATCCATCCTGAATTAAGTCCCACATTTGAATAGGCCAGAGCCACAGATCAGGTCCCTTGTGAAAAGGCTTGGTAATCAAGCATTCCATCACATTGTGAAGACATGTACTGAGGACTTTCATGGCAACCTCCTTTTAGACAATCAAGCACTATAATAAAGACCTTGGAGAGGAAATGCAATGCCCTTTTTTCAATTACAATTCCAGAGTGCAAGACCCTGATCTGCTACTCAATCATTTCATAGAACTCAAAAACATGACCATTTGGCTAATTCAGCCCATCGAAGGTGCAGCAAACCCAGTTCAATTTAATGGATTGCTGACTCTGATAGGTTGGTTGTCAGCCATAGACATCAAAACTTTCCAAAAACAATGTCAAGAGTGTTCTGAATGTGCCAGGAAGTTAGTGAAGAAATTGGGGAGGGTCCTTAATAAATTAGGGTTATGGCCTGATGCCCAAACCCTAGCCCGATGCCCAACGTTTCGGGAGCCTATTTTTCAAGCACCAGTTCTGATTGCGTGAAGCATGAATGACCTGAAGAGCCAAGACACTCCAGTTTCCGAAAATTCTTGCAACCTCTACCATAGCCAACAAGGTACTTCCACCCCTGATCTAATATCTAATGGATCGATACAACGTGTTCAGATCTAAACACAGCCCGCCTCCAACGAAAGTATAGAGGATACTGATCCAACGGAGAAACTCTACGAGAGAAATATCAACAGAGGGTAAGAGAAATGCCGGACGACGAACGATATCAAATGTGGATAATCAACGCCACCTCTTCACACTGACAAAAGCCGGTGTAACAACGATTTCCAAAACCAATGCAATCAACACTGAGTGACCCAAAAAACAAAGGAACAACAGGAAGGGTTTAGGGGTTTAGGGTTTGGGGGAGGGGGAGATCAAAACTAGGACGAAGATTGCTTTCAACGGTACCTTCCGCCCGTTTCAGAGCATTCTCCGGCTCGGCGAAGGTCGCCATGTTAAGAAGAAACGGCCCAAGATCACTCAGTGACTCCTCAATGAGCTGCTGGCGCATAAAACAGCAGCATAAGAGGCAGCGATGGGAGCAAAAAGGAGACGGATAAGGGCAAAAGCAGCACGGAAGAGAACAAAAAACCCCTTGTGAGCGCCAAACCCTAATTTTCTCCTTACCTAGTTCAAAAATTAATCAATTTGCAACTATTTTTGCATTTTATTTATCATTTGCAACTATCATTGATTATTTCTACAATTTTATTTTTTTTAATTTTTTTTGCATTTGATTATGTTTACAACTACACTACAACTAAATTGTAAATAATATTTTTTTCATTCATCCAATTGCAAATGAAAAAATTAGCAAATACCCCACCTATGTTTCATTAGTTGCAAATGTGATTAATTATATAATTAACATAATACTAAATAAATGTAATTATAGTAAATATACATTAATTGTCATAACTGTATAATTTGTAATTGAAGTTAGTATTCATAATTACTGATTTTTACTTTAAATTACTCTTTAAAAATATTCAAGTAATCTTATTGTACCCAACAGTATATGGTGAACTTACTGTAATTCTAATAATTTAATTACACTACGTTATTATATTTATTACCTATAATAAAATATTTAAAAGAAAATTTCTATTATAACATAACGTTTTACACTAGTTAATAGTATTTTTTAGAAATTAAAATTATTTAATATAAAACCATTGTAAATGAATACATTAAGTATAGAAGTGGCATATTTCTAATCAAAATGAATTACTCGTAACTAATAACATGTAACATTTAACTTTTAAATTTTTAATTTATTTTAAAATTATATAGTATTTTCTATTTTATTTATTTTAATACTGTAATTCTAGGATTATAAAAGATTAAATTAAATTATTCACATATATTCTAAATTATTATATATTTAAAATATTCACAATGTTTTATTGCAACTAGAGTAATTAAATTAAAGTAGGTTATTTTAAATATAACCAAGAATTTTTTTAATTTAACAATAAAATCTATTATTATACCATAATAGTTTACACTAATACATAATATTTTGCGTAAATATATATTAATGATAGTAACTACATCTTAATCATATCATTCAGATTTTAACTTTGTATTCTTAATTGAGAACTTATAAATTAAAAATATTTCAAAATATTTCAAAAATAGCAATCTTAATATAATGAAAGAAATTGATATAATTATTGTATATGAAAAAAATTTGAGTCCACTAAATTATTGTATCTTAATATTTAAAAGTGCCTATTTGCATTAAATGGTTATTTTTACTACATAGATTTTTACAGGAATAATTAATAATTTTATAATTAAAAAATAATTTTCTGTAACAAAAGTCTATTCATTGAAAAAAAGTGTAATTTCTTTGTTTATACACTAGTTACAGTAGCTTAATAACTCATAATTGAACTTAATTATTCATGATTTTGATTCTTTATTTTTAATATGGTTTTTAAAATTTTTAAGTAATTTTATTGTAATTAGAGTAATTCATCTTATTTATTTATTTCCAAGGATTATATTACAGTAAATTAAAATATGTTTTTCCTATAACTACTTATATATAGTTCAAAATTACTATTATTTATATACATCATAGATTATTTGAGTAATTTACTGTAATTAGAACAATCAATGTAATTTCTACAAGCTATTGTATTTTTTAATTTATAAGTACTTATTTATAATTCAAAATGACTCACTCTTACAACTGAAATTTAATATTGAATGTTGATATCTTTAGAGTACTAAAAAACTATTTACACTAGTTGAAAAAAAATTATTTCGTTATTTTATGAGTGGAATACCAAAATTATTGTAATAGTTAGTTAATGAAATTAAGCAAATATGATATTTAATTGCAAAATTTACTATTAGTCATTATGTATTTATTATTATTATTCAATATGTATTATATTATTTAGAATAATAATAATAAGAAATAACTAACCCATGCTACTCCAATCATTCAATAATGGTTAATATTATTGTTATCCATTTAATATTCTATAATATTCCTTATACTAATCAATCTAATTATAATAAAATAACTAATATTGGGGTAAATATTAAATGTATAATTAGTATTTAAAATTATTCATTTGAAATATTCATTTTTATTTAATAATATTTTAATTATTCTAGTTAATTATATAAATATGTAACTATAAAGTATTAATGAATTTTTTGGGTTAATTATTTAATTAAGTAGTTAGTCATTACCAATTTATTACGTAATTTTAAAAAGTAAAAATAAGGATAAGAGATATGGAATAAATCTTGTAGTTGTAAATAATTTGTAATTAAAATTTATAGTCACAACATAATTAGCAATTAAATTCTAACTTTAAAATTTATCCCATAAGTTTTGTTTTCCATTCTCATTTTGAAAATTATATAAAGAAGGTCTTTTGTCTTACATTTTCATATTCAAAAACGTGCGCCATGTTGGATGAACTGATTAAAAAGGTTAAACTAATAATTAATTAATTAATTATGCACCCACTATTTAATTACCATACTTCCTTAACCAACCTACCCTATTTAAATAGATATATAACCTAGGTAAGTAGGTGTCTAGTCTGAATAAATATGTAAATAGTCCTTCCTACTTACCTACCCACTTAATTCAACCCACTTACACACTTACCACCTTAAATAGATTTTGGAGAAATTTAATTAATTTCCACGTGGCACATTTTGATTGTGCTACATGTCACAATTTCAAACCATCCAAACATATAAATTGGACATCTTAGATTATTTTTAATTATACATTTTAAACAACAAAAAGATGATACACATCTTTTGTTCTCACTATCCACCAAAATAGTTACATCTTAATTACAAATGATAATACGTAAACAACTAATCAAATCATGAAGGTGTTTTTCATCCAAAATTCATTGTCGTTTGTGACTAATGTGATTTGTCTAGTGCAACTAATGGGATTTTTGTCATAAATGTCGTTTGTAATTTAAAATTAGTTGTAAGGACCAATCAAAAATTGTCATTTTTTTTTTAGTGTCAAAGGTTTTCCAACAATACCAATAACATGTTCAAATAATTTTATGAAATTTAGTTTTGATTTGTATTAAATTACAACCAAAAAATTGTTCAATACTCAATAGTTTTTCTACATTGTAAGGTCAAAACGTCATGAAACCAATTTAATACATTGACTTACCAATTGTTGAAATTGCAAAAATTCAGTAGGTTTGTCAATGTCCTCACATTCATTAATTGAAACTTATGTAGTCCAATACAAATAGGACACATAGGCATTTATTACTAGACATGTTTAATATTGAAGGTCTTGACCATATGAACCACTAGAATTTATTCAAAGTCATTATTATTTTTGTGTTAACCATTGGTAATACTGCAAATACATGTTGGTTGCATTGCTAATGTTTATGTGTGAATTTTCAAATAACCCAGTCTTTCTTTTGTTTTGTTATGTTTGTTGTCACACCTATTGTCACCTTTTCCATGACGTAACATTGCCCACACACTATTTTCTTAAGTTAACGTAGTTGTTGCATTGTAAATAACAAAATATTTCAATGCACACAATGGTAATTTTTAACATCATTCAAAATATTTTGATGGATGTAATGATAATTCCTAACATCATTCAAAGTATCTTGATGGATGCAATGGCAATTCTTGAACATGTTCTCTTCAGTTGATGTAACATTATAAACAAAATAATTGCAAATGACATTTTTAATCACGAGATAAGTTACAAAATGAGATTTTTTTTCTACTAAAATTATTTAACACCTTCCATGTCACTTTTTTTCCATGTGAGGAAAATATTGTAAAGTAACAATAAATTTTGATTCAATTTACAAGTTCCAAAGAAACTCGCCTTGTAATGAATGGTGGGACCATGCATAGGGACTTTCCTTGCATTCGTCATAAGGACTTTACAAAGATTTTTTGACTTTCTCCACTTTCCCAAAAGGACTTTGCACAAGATTTCATCAAAAAAAATTGACAATTTTTTGTCAATACCCATTGGTAATTCCAAAGGATTACTTGTAAAGATTTTGTGAGATTATACTAAAGGAAATTCAAAGTGATTGCCTTGTATAGTATCTTCACATTATATTTGTTATTGACAACCACAATGAAAAATCATGTCTGTTGGAACCATACTCCCCTACAACTAAAGTTCCAAAATAACAAATGTATAATTACATTACAACTAGAGCATGAAAACACATGCAGTAAATACCATGTCAAAAAATTAAGGAAGTGCATTGTAGCTATAATTTAGTTGCAAATGAAACACATGTACGATTTAATGTATGCATCATACATATAAGCGTAATCAACCATATTTGACTTTTCAACAAATTAAACTTCAACTGTCTATGACAACTACATTACAACTAGTGTATAACAACAACACATACAATCATGTCATATGTACACATTTCCACCACCCATTAAATATAACATTTTCGACTAACTATTAATTATGATTCCCATTAATACAACTAGTTATGCCACTATGTTCACACAATAAAAGTATTTTTTTTCATTATTTTGTGACTATTCTTCAATTGTTAATTAGGTAATAACTAAATAAACTCATATTTAATTTTCAATATTTAATATTTTCATTAAATTATTTAACTATTACATATTAATCAATATCTAATTTACTTAATTACAATCAACTAATTAATTGGACCCAATAATTAATATTTTATCTGAATTCTTCAATTCAATTTAGTCAATTAATTTGGTATTGAATCGATCAATCAATCAATAAAATTATTTGATTCGAATAATTATTTATTTATAAAAATTCGTATATATATATAGTTTATATTCAGATATTTAATTTTAAAATTTTACATTCAAATAACAAATGACTAGTTATATAAATTAAAATAATTATTTATTTGATTATAAATTATCTAAAGTCAAAGAACTAATTATTTAAAATAGCAAATTAACAAATTAGATAAATTGTATTGAATAATTCAGATAATTAATCATTTGATATTTATGTCTTATACACAAATTAATACGTAATAATTCATACTAACCCATATGTTTTGTCTTTGAATTTCATTTCATAAAATATATAAAAGATGTGCCTTTTCTTGTGTATTCACATTAAAATATATGTGCCAATTTGGAATTAGTTCAAAAAAGCTTAACCATAATAATAAACTTTTAAATTTAAAAAAATCTACATGATTATTTTTTTGTTCATTTACCTTTCAACTTTTTTACCTATTTGCCTAATTAAGTAAATAAATAACCAGTCTTTTTTTTTACCCACCTACCTAAGTAGGTAAATAAGTACATAATACCTACTTACCTATTTAAATTATTATTATTTCTTCAAAATTAATATGCCACATGGTAACCTTTGATTGTGCCACTTGTCAAAATTTTAGACCATATAAAATGAATGATCATAATGTCCATGGTGGAGATCAATATTTCAAAAAATAATAATTTTCAGTCAAAAATCCCCATAGCGCCATGGGTTGAATTTTGATGGACCAATGAAAAATAACATCAACATGATGTTACCATGGGGTGCAAACAAAATAACATGAACCACACCTGCCTATTTAAAAGACTATTTTTGAATGAATTTTTTAAAAATATTCTTTTTTAAGTGTTCAAGAATATTTTCAAGAATATTTATAAATTTATTTATATTATGTCAAGTTTTATGTAAAAAATTCTAAAATATATATAAATTTCAAAACTGTTGAATTTTATTTATAAATTCTTTAATGTTAGAAACCATGTGTCATAATGCTTAATGAATGCATTTGAAAGTTTTTTATTCATCGAATATTTTTTAGACTAATTCACATGTTCCAATGATACATTATGAACCTTATCATATGAAAAAATCTTATACTTTCAAGACCAAACTAAATTACCACTTTTAAACATGAAAAATTAAGCACATGTTTTACATTTGTTGTGGTTTCTATTAGTGTGACTACACCCATAGTAGTTGTAAATTAGTTGTATTATGGTTACATTACAATTGCATAACATTTGTTCTTACATAATTATAATTGAATTGCATGAATTACATATGTATATAATGAGTTACGTCTATTGCTTGTCTAATAACATTCGTGCCCATATAAATACACTGAATTGCAATGAAATTGAAAATTAAAAAGCCTCGTTGCAAGGCTGGTTATGAATCACCCCATTTTTTCATAATGAACACAAGATAATTACAAATCAATATTACAATTAAATTTTTTGGAATCCAATCCAAATTTTTAATTACAAATTCACATTTAAACAAATTTCACAAATGTCAAGAAGTCAAGAACAAAAACCCTAATCCAACATATAACCTACACCTATATCAAAATTATAACTTCAAAAATTGTAAACAATGTTAATAACATTGTTATACAAATTTGAAAAACAAAAGCTAACAAAGGTACAAATTTGAACTTTGTCATAGAACTTAATGACTCCTTTTGGCTTGTTAGACCTCAATGTCTATTAATATGACTCTCATATGTTGTCTAGTCCTTTTCAATGTTTATTAGTCTTTTCACATGTCTATTAGTTCTTACACCCAAATCACTTAACCTTTCCATCATCAAAACACAAAACTATGAATTAAAGTCTTTCCATACCCCACAAACAAAAAACATTTGAACATTGCTTACATGCATTTATGGTGTAAGCAATTGTAGTCATTTCATCCTTTGCCAAAACTAAGACAAGTTCAAAGTGCATTTGAAAATTATGAAATGTACGTAACAACAATTCCAAATTAAGCAGACTTAATGCATTGAATTCACCAAATGTGTATTTTTTTTTAAAAATGCCATAAATGCATTGAATATACTTGATTTCATACTTTTATTGAAATACACTTTTGTTAAAAGTCTTTAAAAATATTTTCAAGACACAAAAATAACATGTGTTTTTTTTTTATGCAAAGATGGCCAAGGTGCATGGAATATGAAATTGATAAAAAAAATTAATTACCTTTGAAGGAAATTAAAATTTATTCTTGAATCCCACAAGGTGAAACACAAAAAAAATCCTATGTTGGTGAAATGTTTCATTTGTTTTAATGCGTTAGGTTTTAATGGATTTTTTGAAGTTACAATTTTAATTTTTAAAAAATGACCTTAAATGTTTTTATGTATGTGTTAATAATATATGAATGCAATATTTTCATTAATGCATTTATTCCATTTTATTTAGTACATCATTCATCAAAAATTTGAAAACATAACATTGAATTTTTTTTGTTGTAATATAATCATTTTAATGTTCCATAAAATGAGGGTTTCATGTAAGTCAAAAATTTAAAATGTTAATATTTGTTTTAAAATTTAGATTTAATCATGATGTTTAATTGTATCATGTTGATGAAAGGTATTTTAATTTTTATACTTTTTTTCATTAATCAATATGTATTTTTATGTTGTGTAATTATTGGTGCATGAATGTCACATGTGACACCATAATTAAGTTCATCATATTTTTTGTAAATTTATTCATTTATCATTGTTCAAAATTCACATATCAATTATTAACACTAAATGTGCATAAATAAACCTGCTTTGAATTTCCAAAACATAAAATATTTGTTTAAATTAACATTTCTTGATAAATAATTATAAACTTGATACATATTTTTTTCAAAATGCATCATTGCAAGCTTAAAGAGTGAACATATTTTATTTTACATTGTTTTAAGTTTTTGAATATACGACACTTTCTGAATTTCTTTCATTACAAGTTTTGAAATTGTGTGATCACAATGCATTTATTTACATTACATCATTCTTAATTTTATCAGTTAAAAAATATTTTTATTATCAATTTGATCAAATCCTAATTATTACCATTAACAATTTTTTTCAATTATAAAACAACTTCATAAATAATTCAACTATTGTCAAGATAATACCATTTACAATTGGATTTGTTAAATGAAAAATCCTTTTATAAACTAAATCAAATACCATAATTGAATATAAATTTGTTGCAATGAAAAACCATGTTGACAAAACCATTTGAAAATGCGTTAATGGCAAATAAATTTACTTTCAACAAAAAATTTGTGATCCATGTTGAATGGTTAATGAATCACATAATTGGCATTTTGGTTTACAACCATTTCATAATCATTCATTTATTATTTATATTTATATTTATAATCCAATTTCACATAAATGATCAAATGTTATTAATTATTTGACATGCAATATATTTTATATCATGCAACTAATACACCTTTGTTTATGTAACTTTTAAAATAAAATATTATGAGTTGCAAATGATTAATGTAACTAAAAATTTTGGGTGTTGATGACGTTTGCAAAAATAAAAATGTGAATAATTCAAAATTAAAAATAATAATGGACAATAAAATTTTGAAAAACTAATCATTTAAGTCTAAACTTGAAAATATGACCAACATTCATGAAAATATATATCCACATCACAAATCATTTCAAAAAAAAAACTTTTCCCATGTTGAAACCTTATAAAAGTATGTTTTTGTTTCAAGTTCGAAAACACTTTATAAATGTAACTAAATACTAATATTTGATATGATTTGAATAAAAGTTATAAAAATTGAAGTGTCACAAAATATGTATAATTAAAGTCAAAGCATGATCTATCAATTCGAAATGAATAAATGAAACGTTCAAATTTTAAAGAAGGTTACATAAGATATCTTCACCAATGTTGGGCAAATATGTGCATAAAGGATTGGTTTCATGTATTTTCATAATGAGAACCAACAATTTTGACTAAGATCTTTAATTCTTACTAAAATTTATGTACTTAAACATGTGAAAATACAATTAAGAATTGTTAAAACATCATATGGATTCAAACTTGATATCAAAGGAGGTTGTAAAAGGACTCAAGGTCTGATTCTCAAATTAATAGAAGTTATAAAAAAAATCTTATTAACAAATAAATATTATTATGACTTGAATTCAAAACCTTCTTAAAACCGAGGGAGGTCCTTAACATTAAGTCGAAACCTTGATTGCGTATATCTATTATAATCATAATAGTTCACAATCACTATTCGGAATTTTGAATTCAAATTTCAATTAGGTGAAAATCAACCTTGAAAATCAACAAATTTTTTTTAAAAAACATTTTGAAAAGTGAAACAAATATTAAAATTTGCAATGGGTAAATATTAGGAGTGCGGCTAATCCTCTTGAAGTCATGTAAAAACCAAAAAAATCAATTTTTATTTTTTTAAAAATGAAAACCACCCATCACTAACCCTCATTATGAAATTCATATTTTTTGTTGAACTTTTGGAACAAACTCATGATGTTTTCACCAAGGGATTCAAATTTTTCATTAGACTTTAGAGAAAAGATCCCTAAATTTGTCATCAACAAGGGCATCACATTTATAATGAGGTGCCATATCACTCTGATGATTTTCACATATCTATCCATTATTTCAAATGTAAACTCATGTCCAAATTTTTCTCTTTATATCATTCAAAAGCTATGAAATAATGAAGATTCATGCCAAATAAAAATAAGTATTGAAAAAGTATGATTATTAGCTAGAACTCAAAACATGATTCATAGTTTCCATATTATTTCTATAAGGGATAGGATTAATTTCTCACAATAGGAAAGCAGTAAGTCATAGATGGATTTGAAATCTCGCCAAACAAACCCAATCCTCAAGAGTCCCAAAGAAATCAAGCTTTGTTCAAAGTTTGACAATCCTTTTTCACTATGAAATTATCAAATTACTACCATTTAATCAACCTAGGGGGCAAATTAATTGTTTTTTTCAACATGTACCAATAGTTCAAACACTAAGCTCCATTTTTTTTTTAAACATGAAAGGGAAGGAATTCATTTGTAATAAATACTTCCTCAATATTACAACAAACAATTGAAATACCTCAATTTACACACAAAATAACACATCTAATTGCCTTCACTCATCTACCAGTAGCATAAAAAACATCAAATGGTACATGTAATGTTTAAAAACATTGTTGATTTTACACAATCCAATTCCAAAAACTTGATGAATCTAAAACAAATACGCCCAATCATGTGGTGAAACCCAAAATTCCATCCAAGTATTTTGGTTATTTATACAAGTATAAGTACACATCTGGATGTAGGTTTTATAAATAATGTAACCAGTGGTCTTGTACACGAATCAGCTCCCATTTGCATTGAACCAAATGGTTTACAAATGTCTACCAAAAAATAAAACTTATAGTAGAAAAACAATAGATTTCAACATTCATTTTTGCATTGAATTAAATAATTTGACAAACCAACAGCCCACCTTACCTCCATGACCTCACATACTTGATATACCTAAAATGTATACATGGTACACATGTATACATACGGATTATACAAAAGATTCTTGAATACAGTGATGACACACAGGCCTACATACCTGAGGCAGAAGCAATTTGGTCTGGGATGTATATTTGATAAAGGGATAAATATCACCAGGGATAGCTCTCCCATCAAGAGGAATCTAATCCACAGACAGATGATACACATCTCTAATGATCAGAAGGCACATATACAATTAATATGGTATGGATATCACATATGTCAAACAAATGTTTTGGCTCAAATTTAGTATTTCTGTTGGAAAATAGAAAATTGGAATCAGTATTGGTACCTCTGCTGATTGATCTCCAATTGGGTAAATGAACCAAGCCTTCATTCCAGATCATTTGTGAGATGACAGTAGAGTAATTTCAGGGAGGTAAGCAATAGGGTCCTCAACCAATAGAAGGTTCAACTTGACATTGTGAGGTCACAGATTCTACATTTTCCACTAGCTACTTTTGTAATTCTTCTGAGAAACAACTGCTAGAGTAGCACATCATGAGAGAACAGAATGATGCTATGCTCAAACCTGGTGATAGCTGCAAGAACTCAAAATTTGGTGTTCATTGGGTTAGGTTCCAATGAAACCTGCACTCTTGCAGAAACATCAGCAGAATGCAAAGGGCTGCAATACCATGTTCAGGTCTTCCTCACAGAGGTCCCATTGTCTAGAATTCTTGGATACGAACACGAGTGCAGACATTTGAAACCAAGGTGAATAACTCAAATTGATGTCAAGTTCTCTGTTCTTCTTCTCTTTTCCAAAGGCTCCTCTGCAAGATTGATGGTCAAATCAGCTATCACAATGGTTTCTGTAACATATACAAGCTCCAGAAAGACACATCCAACAACAGTATCATGATATACTTAGAAAAACCAAACATAAAGCGACAGAAAATCTCACCATTGTCAACAGAATGTGTAACTTCATAAGAACTCTCAATGTCTCCTGAGATTGAACTGGCACCCAACTTTGGTGAAGATACAATCCCAATTGAGGGGATAGGTGCAGGGTTGTTGGCTGACCCAACTATATTCAGCAATAGCTCCTCCACTTGCAAGGCAGTTGCATCTCGATTCGACTTTGTTAGAGTGAAAATTGCTGCAGGAGAGATAAATTTCACTATACTTTCTCAAGCACTTAGCTTTCTGCTGACATTTCCTACTTCATCCTTCTGCATATCCCCATTTGAATTAATACTTCCTTATTGAAGGTTAGAATTGCAGTGTTTAATGGTACTAAATAGCTGGCTTCAACACAGAGTTCTGATAAATAAATTCTTAACTGGACATAGTATAACCTACACAAGAAACACCAAGAATGCTAAAGATGGGCAGATATCATTGTCCAAAACATGCTAGCACAGGAAACAGGTTCAAACAATGCTATAACCACAGAGGTATTGCAGACAACTGCCACAACTTTGAGACCATAATGAATGAAGCATGGCAAAAACTGGGACCATGTTAAAGGCTTGAACAGCATAGAGAAGAACAAGATATAGCATCAAAACAAAGACAAGGCCATGCCCAAGGTATGTGAGAGATGCAACCGATTATGTAATGCTCTGCAGCTTGTCCTACCTGTGTCAGGGCGTTGTTTGATAGCTTCAACAAATGGCAGATCATGGCCATATCTACATGCAGGGAGAGAGCCAAAGACCTGCTCCCACCCATTGCCCTTAACTCAATATGTTGCAGCAGCTTTTGAGTTTGAGTGAAACCAACATTCCAGACATCTGATCAATTGACTGAAAGGAAATCATCACAATGAAACAGGCTAAGCACATAAGTCTTACAGCCACTTGAGGAGAAGCAAGTAAGGCCATAAGTTTATCCCTGAAGTGTTCACTCTCTAGTTCCATGCGTCCCACCTGATAACAAAGAAGGTTTGGTCAAACCTTCACTTCCATTAAAACACTGATTCATCAAAAATTTATCCAGGAAAAAGCAAAGGAGCAGTGCTGACATTCAAATGAGCTCGTCTGTCACATATGTCCATGTCAATAGTTCTCCAATGGAGGCCTTTTGTAAAGCAGCTTTCTGAAATATAAGTTATTGAAGCTTCACAAACCTCATCAATAACATGTAATTTGATAGCCTTGTTTGGTTCCAGCAATGGCAGAACCAGGCTCTCAAAAGCCTCCATGGCAAAGTAGAACTTTCCTACCTGTAAGGCAAGCATCCATAATGTTCTTACTCAGTACATTGGAAGAAGAGAAACCATAACAAAAAGATTCATATAATGGTTCACTCACAGTATCAGTTGTGTGCTATCTTTGGAAGGAACCTGCAAGATCATTTGGTGCACGTAGATAAAATGCATGACCTTCTTAAACTTCCAAACGGTATCACTACCTCCCTGAATGAAAGCAAATATGGTGAAGAGACCTGACTCACCTTAGGACCACACCCTCTCCTCAATCTTGACAGTGGAGCCTGCTCCCCTGACAATGTTTCTGGTGCCATACATAACCAGCTATTTGTGAGTCAGAGACTAGAATCTGCCACAAATCCATCTATCATACCTCAAACTTAATAAGACCAAGAGACTTAGATAACTGATCTAACTTGATGACAAAACACTTCAGCATTAAACACTGCTATTTTATACCAAATGACCAACAGCCTTGAGATCAGTGGGCATTTGCTCAAGACTGAATGTAGAAGACCATAGCCTGCACTTGACAAAGATAATGTCAAGAGAAGAAAGAAGAGTGTGCCCAATATACCCACCTACATCAAGCCCAATCTTTTCACCTGTCTTCGAATTGTGAGCCTCATGGGTGTAGAAGCCAGTTACCATGTCCTTTGGCAGCTTCTTGACAGCATTTACCACCAACCTGCAGACCAATTCCCTTAATATGTCTTTCATAGAAGACACCCAGGAGAGGCCGGGTGAAGAGGTACTCTAGCATGTCAGCACTTCCAACACCAGGAGATGACAAGTCTCTAGTCTCAGCTACCACAACCCTCTCTCTAAGTACTCATGATTAATTGGTGAAGCAAATCATGCCTAGTCTCCTTCTGCCTTCTCTTTGGACATTAGAGTGTAAGTACAGCATTGGCTGTTGCTTCAGGGGAAGTAAACTTACGAAGTTTTGCCCACACCTTTGCATCCATGCCATTCCCCCAAGCAAAACAACAGATGTACAAAGTTAGTAACTCAACATACAGACTTGATCAATCAGGTATAGCTCGCAAGGCACAAAAGTGTTACTGAAAACTTACACTTCAAACTGTAACTGAAATATATACAACCCTAAAAATATTGGCATCCTATACCTCTTTACACCAAACAAGCACTCTCCTCAAGCCACAAGCATTGCATCTCTGACCCTAGGTGAGATTCATTTGTGACAATAGCTTAGGTCTGGCTGCCAATAAATTCCTGCACAAAAATCCTCAATACACTACTGGATTGGAATACAACTGAAGAAAAAAAGTCAGCAAAAATTTGAGGTGAGCACTGGTCCAGGTAACACCTAAACCAAACACAGCAGAAGAGAGTGCCATCTTAACTTTTCTGACTGTTGTTCACAAACTGCCAGAACTTCATTGTGTAAGGCAGGGACAAGCTGCTGTCACACGCAGTGACTTCATGAGCTCAAAACAGTGGATGTAGGCGAGTACAGGACATGTTCAATTGCTTGCTCTGACATAAAAGATGACAGTTCTCACATCCATTCAAAGTTGGATCAAAAGATATTCCAGTGTACAATCTAACCTACTTTTGTATACCCAACCCAGCATTAGGAAGACAAAATCTCAACCTGAGGTAGCATATGAGGAGAAGAACAGTGTCAAGATGCAGACAAAACTGTCCCCATGAAAACATCAACCTAAATATAATACTTCTAGATCATGTGACAATGCTCATAAAATGTAAACTGTCAAAACTCTCAAGGTTATTTACATCTCTGCTTGCAAAGTCACAGAAGTCCCTAGTTTTTCTCACAGTTTGGACAACTCATTCGCACATTGATTGATCCTAGTAGAGCTTGTACCAGTATGTGACTTCTGGAGGGGAAAAAAGGAAACAGAAGAAGAATGTCTGTGTGAAAGCACCAGCCTTGATATGAATACTGTTTCATGTGACAATGCTCGTAAAACCTAAAACTGTCATTACTCCCAAGGTTATTTACATCTCTGCTTGCAAAGTCACTGAAGTCCCTAGTTTTTCTTGTGGTTTGAACAACTTGTTCACACAGTCATTGATCTTAGTAGAACTTGTACCAGTATACCAGCTCTGGAGGGAAAAAAAAGAAACAGAAAAAGAATGTCTGCATGAAAGCATCAGCCTTGCTATGAAGACTGCTACATGTGTCAATGCTTGTCAAACCCTAAAACAGTCAAACTCTCAAGGTCATTTACATCTGCTTGCAAAATCACAGAAGCCCATAGTTTCTCACAGTTTGAAGTCATTCACACATGGATTGATCCTAGTACAACTTGTAACAGTATACAAGCTCTGGAGGGGAAAAAAGGAAACAGAAAAAGGATGTCTGCATGAAAGCATCAGCCTCAATATGAATACTGCTGCATGTGTCAATGCTTGTCAAACCCTAAAACTGTCAAACTCTCAAGGTCATTAACATCTGCTTGCAAAATCACAGAAGCCCCTCGTTTCTCACACTTTGGACTCATTCACACAGTGATTGATCCTAGCACAACTTGTAACAGCATACAAGCTCCAGAGGGGGAAAAAAGAAACAGAAAAAAGAATATCTGCATGAAAGCATCAGCCTCGCTATGAACTACATGTGACAATGCTCATAAAACCCTAAACTACCCTAAACTATCAAAGCTCCCAAGTTCATTTACATCTCTGCTTGCAAAGTCACAAAAGTCCCTAGTTTCTTCCAGTTTTAAACGACTCATTCACACATGAATTAATCCTAGTAGAGCTTGTACCAGTACACGAGCCCTGAAGCCCCCCACCCCCCCCCAAAAAAAAAAAAACACAAAACACAAAACACAAAACGATCAAGAGACAGCCCCAACAAAAAACGGAAGAAAAGATTGCACAATAAGAGTGATGATTGGCATAGTAGTCAAACAAACCGGGCTGGCCAGTGACGAAGACATTGATGGCAGAGGAGGCCGGTTGGTCGGCGCCATCGAGCAGCAGAGCATCAGTGCTCACCATCACCACGACTCCTGGCTTCTCATCCAATTGCTTCAAACAACCAAAAGAAAACCACCGCTCTTTCCTAATCCTAAAACCTCCTCCACACTTCTTTTTTGGTTTTTATTTTCCCCCCTTTTTCGTACACGGCGATCAATTCTCTATTGTCAGCAAGTGCAATCCAACAGAGCCTCGGGAAAGGACATTAGGTGAAGATGAGACGAACATGACATGAGATTCTGTTGTGAAGCGTAGAAGCCGCAGTGCGAGGCACAAGCGTGCAGTAACAGAGCAGCAAAAGCAAGCGGAGGGCAAAACTCGCGAAGAGCACAGAAGAAAAGAGAAGAGACAAAATAGAGCAATGCACAAGTTGCCCAATTTCATGGCACCCCTTTTTTTCGTTAATGTTAAGAATTAATCTCAGATGCTCTGTAAATGTTATCAATGGGATGACGCATAAAAACATTCTGTGCTCAGCATGTGACCCCGCGAAAATATTTTCACATCCACGTTTAGCTATGTACTCTTTTGCAACTCCACCCATAAAACTGAAACTGGGACAGTAAATAGTTGGGGGGACTACCGATAAGAAACCACCTGGATGAATCATTATGATGATGGGCCAATCAGAAACACTGAGCGGCAATTAGATCATATTTATTACTCTCTTTTCTCTAGGTGCACAGCACTGCTACGCCTTTTACCAGCCACGGCAAAGTGCGCAATTATGCGGAGCCAAAACCGACCTACGTTGGATTTTCTTCATCCAATTTTACTGTCCAGGATCACATACTGAGCAGCGCTGGAGATGCTCTAACATACTATAGAGAATGCGGCCGGTAGAATCGGTGATTTATTTGGGGCAAAATATCGTCATTTTGTGAAAATTATTTTCAAAAAAGAACATTCCATCACAAAATCCCTGTTTATAAAATAAAAATAAAAATCGCCATTGTTTTAAATAGCTAAAAATCGCAAAAATCTTCAAGTTTCTTACATTATGAAAATGTGCTTATTAAGATTTTTACACTTTTGTTTTTGAATATCGCCAAATTTAGCTAAAAATACTTATAGACCATTGCCACTTGAGCAACATAGCAAAATTGAATATAAAGAAAAAGAAAAACACTGGATAGATTCGACCCTGGCCAACCCATAATAACTTAATGTTAAAGGTTAAAAGGCAGGAAATTGGAATCTGGAAAGAAATGATGCAGTTATGTAGAATGTGCCTCGGTGCATGATTTGGCCTCAATAACTGCCGAATCTGCCATTGAGGGAAACTGGGCACCATTGGTTTGTTTTTTTCTGTTTTTTGGTGGCGATTTTTCGCCGTTTGGTGATTTTTTCTTCAAAAGAATTAAATGTTTTGTCAAATGTTCCATTTTTCCCAAAACAAATCACCAAAATAATAAATTAAAAATTCTAAAAAACTGCCATAGTTTTTACACATTATTATTCAAGCAAGTGTGACCAAGGGTATATAAAAAAAGGGATTATAATTTTTTTTTATAAAATTTCATTGCTGGTCTAAACTTGGCTAAATCTCCTTTTGGATGATCATCAATCGACACTGATCACAAAATTGAAAAATAAAAATAGACATATTATTATTATTACCAAGGGGCCAAAATCCCTTAAAGCTACTATACTCTATAATGAATCTGAACACAATATCTTTCCCCTTGGTAGTAGGCAAGGCCAAAAAATAAAATCACCTCTGGGGCATAATTGATTAAGTCTTTTAAAAAAAAGCCCTTAATGGCCAGACTTAAATTGTTTGTTTCTCATAACCACGTACATAATGATTTTGGATCAAGTACAACTTTTAAATAAAGTGAAAATTCACTTTGCATGTTTAAATATGCACGACATGCCTAAACACACAGGTACATTTGTGCAGGTTTATTGGAATTAAAGATTACAAGAAGGACAAAAAAATGAGCCTATGAATGAAAAGGACAAAAAGCATTATCAAATTTGAGCTCCATGCTGCTCCATGCTGTCAAATTTAATTTAAATTAATATACATTTCATGGACATGAAAATAAACATGTTCATTTTATTTTTCAGATCATGTTGATGGATATGAAAAAAAGAGTGAGATAATTATGAAATAGAGATAATAGTTATTAGGAAAGGTCGGAGATCATTATTAAGAGAAGTTAATAGGATATATATATATATATATATATATATATAATTTATTATTATTATTTTTAAAAAAAGAAATAGTTAGTCTTGAAAATGAGATAGTTTTTTCTGAAATTGCCTTTGGAATGGTCCATGGACCACCATATGAAGGATTCCAAAAAAATCCCCCATATACCAGCTTCAATTACTCATCATCACTGGAATTTATTTTCTATCGAGCTTTAAGTTTTAACCCTAGGGCTTTAACTATGCCTAGAGTACCTATTAGCCTAGGGTAGTGGCATCCTCAAAATAAGGGGGCCTAGGTAAAGCACAACCAAGCTTATTAGGCCCACTTTAGACGAGGGTCCAGGGTTCAATTTCCTAGGAACCAATTGATTGATTTGAAGCAAATTGAATCCTTGAGTTGGACTGTACCTTGGTTCCCTAGCTTGATTCGTGGTTCTCCAATTCAGGAACTCTCCTTTTATCACTGGTTTTTTGGGTCCAAACCAACTGATTTTCCCTCCAAAACAGGTGCCATGTAGTAGGTTTAGCCTCAATTTTCCACTTTTTGGGTCTTGGACCCTCGTCTAAAGGGCCTTGGGACCAATAAGATTGCTTGAATTCATTGGTTCCTGGACCTTGGACCCTCGTCTAAAGTCGCCCTAAGGTCTCACATTTTGCCAATGGGCCATCTCACTATAAAGTAAGAGACGAATGATAAATTAAAACATTCTTACATTACCAAAGGGTGATCATTTGTAGGCTAAAGCTCAAGGACCAGGGTAAATATTGAAATAAGGGACCTCCCCCAAGGCACAAGCCCAAGGGCACATCCCACATTTCGGTAATGTTCTGTCAAAGGGCTTTACCTTAGGTAATATACCTAGTGAAAATTTTCTTTCATTTTATTTTCATCTTTATTGTAAAATGGTATTATTTTACAAAATTTAGGATTATAATTTGACAATTCAAAGAGGAGGATTGCTTTAATGGAGCTTGATCTTTACATTAAAAGATCAAAAGAGAAATTCAGCAAACAATGTGCAAAAAAATCAGCAATTGAATACAAATTAAGTTTATGTTCTCTTAAAACTTTTAGATTTAAGAAAGGAAACAAATACAAGGAGATCAACAAATTGCAAATATAAAGCACATAGCAATTAATTTCATTGTGATTGTTGAATCCAAATCTTAGTGTCTATGAGTCAAACAATGTTTTTTTTGTGGATTTTTTTTTTTAGGGGGAACATTTGAAGTTTAAATAAATGTAAATTCAAAAAAAAATTTAAAAAGGGAAAATTCAGCAAAAGTTCAAGATTACAATTTTGAATTTTTTTTATAAAAAAGGGAGAGTCTAATAATAAAAATTTAGGTTTTGACACTATAATATTGCAAATTGCAATCTTGAAAAAATGAAGTGGAACCATTAAAATTAAAAATAGTCAAGCAATGATTGCAAATGTCATATAATAAAAGATTGAAAATATAAGACTCAGGTACAAATGAACAAATATCTTCAAAGCAAAAACTACAAAATCAAGGAAAGACTGATATTACACTATCGAAAATACATCACTAATTACATCTAGAAACACAAAATCTTGAACAATGCATTACAACAAATGACATACAAAAAAGATAAGTTTTTTGTATTATGCATTACCATTGAATCATCACATATATAATGAAAAGAATTCTATTGCCTCAATCAAATCAACAACATAAAAAAAGGGACAAGAAATGATAACTAATCAAAATCATACTAGACATAAAACACATATTGCAATGTTTAGGTAAGAAATCACATGTAATGTCCATATATAAGTTTCTAACATTGCAATATGTCAATCGAACATGGCAAGTGTTTTAAAAGAAAATCACACCATTATAAATAAATAAAATTGCATTTTTAGAATAATGAAATAAATAGTGAGATGGATATTGCAATGTCAAGTGGTTACATTAGAATGACCCAACACATAAAACTTTGAACATAGCCCAACACCATCAATATACATTTTTCTCAAATAAAAAATCCCATGGTTAAGCCTTGAGGTCAAATAACATAGTCAAAAATGAAATTGGAAATGAACCCAAAAATGATGCTAAATCAAAGTGAAAAATTGTGACATTGAAAAATGTGGTGAATAAACTTGACAGTGAAAAGATTTGGAAGTAAAAACAATATGGTGAAAAAATTTGTCAATAAAGAAAATATAGTAAATGCACTATTAGCAATATTTAAGTAATGTATACACTCCAATGAATAGTTCAAATCATCCGTTCATCATTAAAGCAAATGGTTATGATGTGAAAATTTGTCAAACGGGGACAAAATATTCGTAAGATGGATGAACACAATTTATCACCATGAAGATCAACCTCAATTGATGGTGAACATACTTTAATCCAAGAAACAATAAAGTGCGCTAGTATTGGATTCTTCGATTTACCCAATTAATAATGAATATTATTTTATGTTGAAATTGATTTTTGGACATGGTTCTTTTTTATATCCACAACTAAATAATATTTGCAATGTTGTTTTGACATACTATGATTGATGGTGACTTTTGGTGGAACAACCATCATGACACCATTGAAGTTTACTCATTGTCAAAATATCCATGTGATGTCAAATCAAGATGCAATGAATGATAACATTGTTGGCAAAACATCCAAAGTGAATTATTGAAATTCATTGTTTGATCAATGATAAATGGTGATCAAATCCATTGTCATTGATCAATAAGACTATTGCATCAAAGGATGAATGTGGCCTCTTTTTGTGCCCAATGAACCAAAATCAACAAGACAAGATGTAACAAAAGGTTGGCATGATTTTGCATTCTCTAAAAGCAATGTTTCAATTGATGTTCACCATTCCAAATTGATTCAATTTAATTGTTGAAAATTTTCATGTGTTTTATAAACTTAGTTGTTTTTAGTGTTTTCTTGCACCCTACAATGAAGTTCTTTGTGATCAAAGTTTTGTGCATCTACAATGTAACTCTAGTACCTTGTTGAATTGTTCTTTTGATTTTTTCACCTTTTTTCCACGTTGGTTTTATTTTTCTTGCATCATAAAATAACCATCACTTGTTTTTTTGGCATCATTGATTTTTCATTGGGAACATAATCTCCTTTTTTTTTCATGCTTATTTTTTATAGGTTTATTCTTTGTGATGTTTTAGATTATCATGATGGTTTTTATGTGTGAACTAAGTTATAGTTTTTCATTATGTTTTGTTATTTCTAATTTTGTGATGTGTGATGGTCCTTTCAATCTTGTGACACATGTAGATTTGTTGTTCAATTTGTGTTTTGTCAATTTTTTTCTTGTATCACTTGGTTTTTCTTTTTTTTTTTCTTTTTTTTGTATACGATCATCATCTTTTTGGGTGTTTATTGTTTACATTGGTAATAGCAATGTCCATAAAACTTCTTAATTGGTTTGGGCTATAAAAATAAACATTGAAATTGTACATGTTTTAATTCATTTCATTTTTACTTCTATGATAATTCCAATGAATAATTGGAACTAGTATATGGGGGATTTTTTGGAATTCCTAATATGTTTCTTTTACCTTCCCTACTTTAAAAGACAATGCATGAAGTTGGAAGTCCATAACTTCTACTAACAACTATTGGCATTTACTTCCCCTATCATGGAAGGCATTACCATCTCCAAAGTTTGCATTCTTTGGGAAAACCCAACCCATGTTTATCTCCTCCCTCAACACCAAGGCTTTGTTGAGAACTTGACAACAAAACATTCAAATGAACACATTATGGCATACCCTATCACATATTGATTGGAATTGTGTAGCAAAAAAAAAGAAAAAAGTTAGGAGTATTAATGTGAAGATGTAGTAAGGTGTAATCACAATAACACATACTATAACAAGTGTAACACTTGCTTGGTTTTTTCATGTTTTAAAATCATAATTTAATTTGATGTTGAAATTGTAAGATTTGTTTATATATATATATATATATATATATCATGTGAACATGTGAATTAATTTAAAATTAGTCCAATGAGTAAAAAAAAAACAAAAACACTCATTAAACATTGTAACGCTTGCTTTTAAACAATAAAAGGACTTGTAAATGGATTTTTTTTTTTTTGAAAATGACATTTTTGGCCAAAATTTTAACATAAACCATAATAAAATAATATGAAATTAAAAAATAAATATTTAAATATTTTTTCAAAGACTTTTTCAAGAACATTCTAAAAATATTTCCCAAAAAACCATCACAAAAATAGTCAAAAAGTAGGCAAGTGTGGTTTGTGTTATCCCGTTTGCACTCAATACTTCATCTAGTGTGAGCATATCGCCTTGCCTGGTGGAAGAACTACACCACATATCTTTCGATTTTTTGTTTAGTCCAAGACTACACATGTCTGAGATTGCTTTATGAACAATTCTAGCCATAAACCTTTATATTTTTTCAATCATTGGGTTTTGTAGCTCAAGTTCAAAACCTAGTAGACCCAACAAGTCCTCTCGAGCTTGCAAAACATCTTCAATGTCGTATTGCATCTTTGGGAACTAAAAAATTCCGTAGTCTATTACATCTTGCGCAACAATGGTTAACCTCACAAAGTGGGTTTACTCACAAACATAACAGAGGATATGTAACCTTTGTTTAGATGTGCCAGGGGGTGTTGTTTGCCAAACAATGTTTTGCAAAAAAGTTTGAAAGCTCTAACAATACGTGGGCATGCCTTATCTAATGAAAAGGGTTCAGATTCCTTTTCAATGATGATTTCCAACTCCTCTTTTGTGTGCTCCCATGGGCACTGAGGACCAATTTGCAAAGGATATCACTTCAGTAGCGAGTATAAAGGAAACCAACCCCACTTGGATTTCTCTTCGATACCCTTAACTTGTTGGTAAAAAAATTGCAATTATTGCTAAACATACTTTTCTTTCTTCCTCTTAAGTGTTTTTGTAGCCTTTTCCATGTTTGCATCATACTCCTTTTTTTTTCACATATTGTAGGTATTTTCCAAGATTTTTCATTTCTATGAATCATTTTATGGTGTTCTTCCACAATTAGCTTCAATCCATGCATTCAAAGACTTCATGATAATCATAGAAATTGTGGTTATCCTTTCAACCCCTTCAACAACCTACATGCACAATCAACGACTAATAAAAACCTAGGTTGGATAACATTGACTTACAGTAATAACAACCTAGGTTGTAGAACATTGATTGTGATTAATGAGAACCTAAGTTAGAGAACAATGACTATACAAGTAATAAGAACCCATGTTGCAATTGAATGATTGCGACTAATTTGAACTTAGGGTGCAGAATAATGATAGTGAGTAAGAAGAAGTAAACTCACTAATGGAAAAAGGTACCATCCTCCAAATGTAGACACAAGTGTGTTTCCTAAGGTACCTTCAATTTCCATATTCACAAGGAAAGTTAGGGTTTTTTTAAGGTTTTCAAACATTGTTTGATCCATTATTTTATTCGTTTATGACAATAAGACGTAAAGCCCATTCTTTTGAACTTCCATAGGAGGAGGGGCCAAATCATAAGCGTTTTCAATTATGAATGTTTTAGTTGTTTTCCTTGCTTTCATTTCAATGTTAGTTATGCTTACATGTGTTGCACCCCTTTGTGGTAATGTTCACCCATCTGGAAACAATGATATACTTGCCAATACATAAGTTGAATCTTTTAGTGCTTTCAATGAATGTGGGCTTTTAATTCCCTTCATATAAATAATTAAGTACCTCTTTTCACAAAAACAGACCTACATCTAGTTTGTTTTGCCTTGTATTGCGTATTAGTTTTACAATTGTAGAATTTTCCACTATAAGCATCTTTGCTTGGAGAGTGGTTTTGGTAATTTGTAGTGATTGGGCAACACCTACAAGTATCCCTCTTGAAAGTGAATGAAAATTTGGGAATTTAAAAGTGAGGTACAAATTGTTTACATGGGCATCATGAAGATCTACAAATAACAATGGGAAATAAATAATTAATTAATTAACAACTAGAGTTGGAAATTTTCATTTGCAAAGTGAACCTAAAAAACAAAATGTTTGTAGATCAAAATTGGGAAAGAAAAATGCAACAAGCTAAACTTTTATATAAACTGGAGATTTTAAAAAAGAATGCCAAGTTTGGAATCATACATACCTTGGCAGTGAATTGAGGAAAAGTCTCCATCATTACTTAATTCAACAACCACCTTGTCCCTTTTAATGTATGGGCCTTGGAGGTGGTAGTGTTTTGTCTTGAGATTTTAAACTTTTTGATGTAGCCCTCTTATCAGGGTGTTATGTTGCATCATCATTTGGGTGCTTACTTATGTTTGGTCGGGTTTTACCATGTTTCTCCCCTAGCCTTGTAAACTTTTTTGCTTCAAACTTGGTCCAAGTCAGGTACATCTTTAGCAACTCCTTGCCCTTGTATTTTAGGCATGGCATCATCATTTTATGGTAGTTAAGGGTGTTTTTGTCTTTGTAATAATTTTTGCAAAACTTGTGTCGAAAGGAAGCTTAGTTTTCGATGGGGAAATCAAGGTATTTGACATTGAAATGTGTTTCCAATGTGAGAGTTTCATACTCCTTTTCAAGGTATAGTGTGATGTAATGATGTTGATTTTGTTTCATTATTGATTTGTAAGTCCTACTTTTGCCATCTGTACCTCCCAATACCTACAATATGTTGTTAATCATTTTTTAAAGATTTGTTATGCTATGCAGAACAAGGTGGATAGGAAATGATGTGTGCACTATTACTTTCTCAAATGCATGTCCTTAACACAATAAACCTAAATTTCAAAAGAAAAACAACAAATTGCAAAACCCCAAGGTCTTATATGTAGTTAGCAAACAAATATGTTTTTTTTTTCAGTCAACAAATCCTACAACCCATTTTTTAGAACAAACTCAACAACAAAGTCATGATAAGTAGAAATAAAACAATAGAAAACTTACCCCTTCTACCCATCTTGTTATTGTTGTCTTCATAATGTCGATATATCTCTATTAACCAAGCAAACGAATTATGTAGGGGTCTTTTTACGCAAAAATTGGCAATGCCTCTTGCAATAGATGTCCTCATTCTCCATCCCCTCCTCCACTATGCATCATGTTGTCGTCAAGCTTTCATTTGTCATCAAGATTTTGTTTGTCATCGTCTTTAGTTGCATGATAATCAAACTCACCTTCAACATTGTAAATAACAATGGGAGTGGGGGATCTTTCCACAATGTCTACAATAATCACACTACACATTGTGTTGTTCTCTTTAATGACACTCGCAACAACAAAAAGATGCAATTTTTGTTCTGTGTGTTGGTTCCATAGTTGCTCATGAGTTGAAACAAGACACAACAATTATGAAGAAAACTACTTAACATAATCACATCAACATTTAATGCAACCTTAAACCTTAAACCTTTAAAGGGAAGGTCACTATCCAATGTGTTTTCCAAGGAAAGATAATGAATGTTTTTCCCTCAATGTTTTTATAATGTTTTGCACCACCAAACCCTAAAAATTCCTTACATTACTTACAATAAGAGACCCTAAAAACCCAATCTACATTTAACTATTTTTAATTTATATTTGAATTGTTATCTTTCTAATGTAAAACCTTAGATGTCCTACAATTGACAGCGCGAAGGTAGGGACAAATAGTTGATAGTGCTTAGGATATTTTGTTGATGATGAAATGAGGGCCTGGTTCTAAAGGTGGGGTTGAGTCCGGTGGTGGGGTAGGCAATGGGTCAAGGGTCCAGAGATTGCACTGGACAAAGCTCGTTAGGGGGTATTAAAAAAATGTTGGGTGGGTATAAGAAAAAATGTGAAAATCAGATAGGGTTTCAAGCCAGTTCTTAGTTTGAATCCCTAAAGGTATCACATTGAATGATGCCCTTTATGAAACCCAACTATAGGGTTTCATATAATGTGATAACCAAACCTTTGGAACCTTCATAAAAAAAATATGTTTATTGAAACCTTGGCAGGGTATTGAAAAAATTAGGGTTAGCTAGGGCTTTAAAGTTGAAAATTAATTAGGGTGTTAATAGGTCAATAATTAGTAGGGTTTCATGTTTAGTGTTTAATTGTTTAATCATTTAGTCAATGTTTAATTAGTAGTTAATTTAGGGTTTAGTTAGCTTCAGGGTTTAACAAACAAGTGGCGTCACTTGTTGCTTATTATAAAACAAATGTTTTAAAGCTGCTTATTCATTGTGTGTGAGTTTGTCTCGTTTTTTTGCATTTTATTTTCTTTCTTGCTTAGCTTAATGTGCTTGATTTGTTTGTTTGTTTAGTGTTGCTCTATGCTCCTCTTACTCAACCTTCTACTTCGTTCTTCCTGTTCAACTTGTTCTTCTTGTTCGACCTATTGTTCCTTTCCTTTTGTTCGAGCTACTCCACTCCTTTTGCTTGACATGTTACTCCATTCCTTTTGCTCGACATGTTGCTCTCCTCTTCTTGCTTGACCTGTTGCTCTGTTCTTCTTGTTCAACTTGTTGTTTCGTTCTTCTGGCTTGACCTCTTTGCTTAGGTACCTCTTTGCCATGCCCGTGATTTTGTTACTCCTTGCTCCTCTTATTCAACCTTGTTGTTTTATTCCTCATGTTTCATATTGGTACCTCCCCCCCCCCCCCCCCCCCCCCCCCTCCTCTTCTTCTCCTCTTCTTGGTTGGCGTGGCATATTTGTATTTCTTTTTTTGTATTTTTTCTTAT
>Ga0116227_10003782_pt1 | contig 33357 bp, 19 predicted proteins | sample S1TSphgellanicum_FD_89693 | JGI IMG/M metagenome (GOLD analysis project Ga0116227, IMG submission 89693) | Host-associated microbial communities from peat moss isolated from Minnesota, USA - S1T2_Fb - Sphagnum magellanicum MG | ecosystem: Host-associated > Plants > Peat moss > Unclassified... | reverse complement strand
TAATAGGTAATGACTAGGTAATATTGCAGAGGAAGAGTGTAATATCATCATCCGCTCTGTCTGTGTCGACTCTCTCTAGTGACCCAAGCTGACAACGTTTAGGTTAGTGCTGCAGGAGCAGTACTACTCTAGTTCAGAAAGAGACGGACGTAGTCAATAAAAGACGGTGTTAGGCCTACCTTCACTCCAGGTCCCAGAAGGGACCAACTAGTTTCAATTTTGTGATTTGTTGCTAAAGTTGGAATAGTCCATCAACTAAATTTGGTGATATTCAAAATATGAAAGTATTAAAACTTTAAAATCCTTTCATATTTTGGGCAATCTCGCCTCTTTAGCATGGGCCAATATTAATCAATCAATTGTCTATGTTTTGCATAATATAAATTATGTGTGAAATCTATACCCACTTCTTCAATATAGACATCCATTAAAGCTACAAAACTTACACCCCCATTTACACATCCAAATATTCAAAAAGTTGAAGCTGGGGTCAATGTGACCCAACACCTACCAAAGCACCGATTAAAGAAAACCCATTTTGGGTTACCCAATTCAACCCCCATTTGGGTCTAGGTGGGGACTTAAGGGGTTTTGAAAGCAAAACTTAGAATTGTTTTCCAAGTTTTTTTTCCTTGGGGGGGGGGCGTGGGGAGGTCTTTCTTCTTCTTATTACATTAAATTATTATTTTTGCTCTTATGTAACAAGTTCTTAGAGCAACTCATTGTTTTTTGTTTGTTTGTTTTGCAATGGAGTTCATTGGTGTGTTTTTGTTGGGGGGGGGGTGATGTAGCCATCATTGACCTTTTTCTACCATTGCCACCCCTCCTCCAAGCTTCAATGATCCTCCATGTAAATCTCTTTGGGCATTTTTTTATGTTTTTTGAAAGTTCATGCAACCTTCAATTGTAAATGATGACAACAAGCTTGTAATTTATCATCATTTTATTTTATTTTTTCAAAGAAGAAAAGAAGAAGAAGAAGAAGAGAAGGAAAAGAAAGAAAGAAAACTAGTATAGAAGATTGAACCCAAAAAAAACCTTTTGATGAGGTTTTTTTTTGTTTCGTGGATTTTTGGATTTCCTTGTTGAAGAATATTATGTTGTTTGGTGGTGTGTACTGGGAAAGCTAGAAGGTCCAAATGTGTTAATTTTGATGGACTATATTTGGAAAGTTGGAAGGTAAGCTATTATTTGACATAAAAAAATGTTTTGATCAATTTTTTATTGTTCCATTGCTCAAGTAACCTTACTACATTTTGAATATTAATTGTAGGAAAATGCAATAATAGTAGTCAAGTCTTTGAAGGAGCAAGTAAGAATGTGAATGTTTAAGTTGACAACCGATCATTCCACTAAAGTAAAATAAGGAATAAAATTGTTAGGGATTGATGACATGAACTTAGGGCCCAAGCTTGAAGATAAGCTCAACCAAGTCATTCATTTATTAGAACAAAATGGTAGACATCTTTATTTTTGTCTTTTCTTTTTTTAAAGACTTTTTATGCTATGGAAATGTGTGGTGCTTGTTGATATCACTATCGTGCTATGAAGATGGTATGATGTTTTTTTTAAAAAAATTATTGATTAAATGCATTTCATTTGACATCTTTTGGTTGATTGTGAATTTTTACATGGTTAGTCTTTTCATCTTCATACATGATATGTTCCTTTTCTATTTTGATTTTTCTCACAATGATTAAGTAAACTTGTGGATGCATATGAATTACAGATGCATGATGAATTCTTAAACTTGGTGAATTATCCCTTTCTTGCATATTTCTTATAGGCTTTCTTTTAGTTATGGGTTTTTTTGCCATTTCAGTTTATAATGTGTTCACTTGGTTTTGCATTTCATTCACCTTGTTTCGTTATTTGACTTGAAATTGTGATAAAATGGCCTTTTGGGTTTCTTTATACTTTCATGAACAAGTTAACAAGGGAGTTAAAGAGGTCCTATATGCCAATTATAGGTTTTAATAGTTTTTTATGGATTGTGAGGTGTATGCATGTAGGCTTTTTTCTATGAAGGTGGAATATTGCTAATGTACATAAATTCAATATGGGCTTCAAAGAATCCATCATGGTCACCACAACGTAAACATAAATTGTTGAAAAATGTCATGTCTATTGTGATTACATTTATGTAATGCAATAAAATAACTCAAATATGAAAAATCAAGTGGTCATCAATTTTCATGAATATGAAACAATTCATGGACAATATGACCTTATATACACCCAATTATTTCCTTTTCCTTTGTTTGGCTTAGGGTTTCAGGAATGCTGATGTTAATTGTGGATTAATGTAAATTTGTGGCAATAATAAGGTCAAGTTTGTGGTGATTACAGGTTTGTCTCCAACTAGAACATCATCACGTTTATACACACCAACATGTGGAGAACATCACAAAGGCGGTAGTAACCTATCATCAAATGAATGAGTTGAATGATGTGGACTGTAGTTCTAGAAAAGGTTTTCCTCTAGATAGGGATTAAAGTGTGAGTTGAATTGTATGTAATGGACATTTTTGGCATGGTTTTATAGACTTGGCAATTTCCATCCACCCACATGTGGGTCACAAAAATCAATGGTGGTTTCAAGTTGATGCATGTATTGCATTTTCAGATTGGATCATCCAATTACCTTCAACTAAAACTAGGTGGTTTTGATAGGTACCCATGTGTAAACATTGCATTTTAAAATTGGATCATCACCTAATTACCTTCAACCAAACCCAAGTGGTCTTGATAGGATCCCATGTGTGAGTATTGCATTGTACAAAGCCATTTTAAAAATGTGATACCCACATCCAAGGGAGACCATACAAATGAGAAACAAGAGAATTTTATAACAACTAATTATGCTTTGAATTTTAAAGCTATTGAAATTTAAAAAACAAATGAGTGAAAAAATTAACCCTAGAATTGAAAGTTAATCAACCCAAAAAAAAAACATAAAACCCTAAATAATCTCAATGAGAAATGTCATAAACCTTAACAAATATACAAACATATTTACATTAAAAAACCAAAAAAATAATAGCATGTGGGTGGGTAGATAAGGGCGTTAATATAGAATTTTTGTCAATAAATACAAAAGTTTTGTTAAGAGAGAAAATTTTAATTAAAAAGTAGAAATATTTTGCTAAGAGATAAAGGATTAACTAGAAAGAGATCAAAGTTTTGTCAAGAAATAAAAGTTTGATTAAAATGTATGAAGGTTTGTTGAAATGTAAAAGTTTAGTTAAGAAGCATTAAGGTTTTGACAAGAAGTAAATGTCTAACTATAAATAAATAAATAAAAGAATTGTAAAAAAGTAATGATTTAATTTTTAAAATAAAGAGGCTTTGTTAAGAGATAAAGATTTAACCATGAAAAGATAGAGATTTTGTTGAAAAATAAAGGCTTACCAAGAAAATATAAAAGTTTTGTTAAAAAATAAAAATCTAGTTAGAAATAAATAGAGGTTTTGATAAAAGTTGAACTAGAAAAAGATAAAAGTTTTGCAAAGAGATACAAATTTAACGAAGAATTTTATTTTATTTTATGTTGTCAAGAAATAAAAATTTAGCCAGATTAAGATAAAAAATAGGTAGGTAGAGTGAGGAGGTAGGAAGGTGGGTTGCTAGTTGGTAGGCAAGGCCAAAATATAGGTTAACAAGGTACCTAGGTGGGAGGGTGGTATAGAAGCCAAATACAACATTACAGACATCCTATGGACAGAATGATTAACTGGTGCATTGGTGGGTGCTGGTTCCCTAGAGCTAAGAGTTGAAAACTTGAAATCTCATGGATAGATCATGAGGTTAAATGGTAACCAATATAGGTAACTAGGTAGTAGGTTAAAGGTTAACAGCCACCTTTTAAACACTCAAAGTAAAATTTTAAAAAGAAATGGTTTCATTGGAACTTGTGCATTTAAAGTCAAAGTTTTGAAATCAAAGATGGCCAAATTCAAAGGTGGGATTTGATTTGATTTGATTTGATTTGATTCCATTACATTGAAATCAAATTTTGTGGGATTTGTCATCTTAGGGCTCACACTTGCTCTCATCAAACATCATGCATGAACATGATGATTACAAAAGTATTTAACCTCAAAAAGTGCATAACATTCAAGGGCTTGTGTGGATTTGTCACCATTTTGAATTGTTAATTGCAACAAAACTTGGGACATTGTGCAAAGATTCTAACAACTAATGGACTTTTTCAATTCACTACCAGGGGCCATGCTAATGAGTGTTGTTTCTTACCACCAAGTTGGTTGTAGGAGGAATGTAAGGAATGATTGACTAATCACCAAAAACCATATACACAACAACAACCGTGTTTGATTGTGTTTTCATTTCGACATTACTAAAGGACTTTTCATTGAAAAAAAATGGTCCAAATTCACCAGAATTTGAGAAAGTTTTATGAATGACCAGAATTTTTATAATAGTTTCTAATAGCTAGCCAAGATTAAAGAATGATCCTTTACATTTTTTTCAAATTTCTATATGGATTTTAGCCTAATCTGGCTAAATTTTCTTCTGGAAAACTGCCACTTTGGCTAGTATTGTTGGAAACTGTGGTATGCATGGACATACGGACATGTGGGTTGGATCTAAATTTTCAATGGTTGCCATCACTAAAGCATTCAACATGACCCTTATTGAACACGCCACCACTTTCAATATGGTCATAAATTTTGCCGACTAGTGTGAAGTCTTGAAGATGTTGGAACTCGGAAGTCATACTTTTATAGAGAAGATCAAAAGTTGTACCTAAAGCACCGGCAGAAAATTTATAGTACATTTGGAGGGCGCATTGCCAAGCTGAACTTTTCCTCCAAAAACTTCAAAATATTATAACTCTATAATAACTAATCTCAAGTTTCAACACAAGCCAAATATCATCTTTCAAAAATGCCTCATATAAAAATACTAGACCTATTATTATTATTACCTAGGGGCCAAAATCCCTTAAAAGCTACTATATTCTATAATGAATCTAAACACAATATCCTTTGATGAAAAATCTAGGGATGTAAACCTAGGTGGATGGAATATTGAGCTTCATCTATCTTGCCTAAATTTGTAGTTCTTATCTGTTAAGGGATTTCTGTGGGACATTCCAGGGTGGGTGTTGTAGGTGTTATATCGGTATATTTTGTTGCAATAGTTTATGTTATGTGTGGTTTGGGAATTGATGGAAATTTCTAATGTGCCAATTAGGTCAATTGATCTTCAAGCAAATGAAATTAGAGTGGTTCGAGCCTTGTAGACCTATATGTAGTAAATTTCATAGAATTATAACATCGCTCTTTTAGGATTGTACACCTTTGTGAAATTGCATGATGAATTTGTGGAGTTGCATGTTTTATGTACATAGCTGATGTTGTGTTGTTGATCCATAGTCAGAGGGCAGTTAAAAACTTGTTATGCCCATTACAATCCTTGCCTACAAAGGCAAGGCCAATAAAATAAAATTTCTACCAATGCTTTAAGTTGGTTAATGCATGTGAGCCATAATGACCTAGCACCCATTAGTGCACCATCCACTGGATGGATGTTTATTATTATTCAGTTGTGGATGAACCTCAACTAAGTTAATATTTAGTTTCACCTTGATAACCAATTCTGTAAGAAATAGGTCTCATATATAGATAGATAGGTAGGAAATAGGTAACTACTAGGTTCATAGATAGTTTATACATAGATAAAGGCTAATTTTTATTAGTTAACCTTCTAACAACCCACAAGTGAGTTGTTAGTAAGCAAGTACTGAAAAAAAAAAACCACTAAGCTAACAAGCATGACTAGCTAGAGAATGGAACCCAACAAAAAATTGTGTCCTGACCACTTACCATCTACAGAATATCAAAAGAGCCATATTCATATATGATTTCTAACCTCAAGTCATATTGTTAAAAATTGTTTCAACCATAGGCCAAAATACTAAAAAATATTTTAATTTTAGATCAAAGTGCCAAAAAAATTCTAACCTTAGACCATATTCTAAAATCAAATTCCAACCTTAAGCCAATATACCCAAAAAATATTTCAATCCTAAGCCAATATGCACATGCAAAATTAATTTTTATCTTAGGGTAAACCCTCTTGGCTTGAGATCTAACATTAAATCAATATACATGTTTTATTATTCTTTTAAATGTGTATTTGCAGCAAATACACATAAATTATTTGTCATGGTCCAATGGCTTGGGGCTACTACAATTTGACCTGAGGTCATTGTGTTTAGGGTGTAGGAAATTTGTCTTAGGTGTGTGGGACATTTGTCTTGGGAGTGCATGACATTTGGCTTAAGGGATCATGACATTTTTCCTAAGGGTGTGAGACATTTGTCTTGGGAGTGCACAACATTTGGCTTAAGGGATCATGACATATTCCCTAAGGGTGTAAGACATGTCTTCAAGATGCAAGACATTTTTCTTAAGCGTGTGAGACATTTGTCTTGGGAGTGCATGACATTTGGCTTAAGCAATTAAGACATTTGTCCTAAAGGTGTAGGATATCTCTTAAGGGTGCAAGACATTTGTCTTAAAGGTGTGAGACATTGTCTTTTGAGTTGTGAAACATTTGGCTTCATGTTCAAGACATTTGTTTCAGAAGCATGAGACATTTGGCTTAAGGTTGAAGACATTGTCTTAGGGGTGGACTAAGGAGGTTAGTTTGACCCCCTAATTCTGAAGGGTCTAAGAAATATGGCCTGGTGCTCACAAGGACTTTTAATGTTGTTCTACCAAAACACTGATTTTCATGTGTGAACACATGGGATGGTGGGCAACACCAAAAATGTTTTTTCATCTTCATAATCTGCCCAAAAATATCAGGCAAAATTTTCCCAAACTACCCAATGTTTTTAAGCATGAGGATATTTCCAGAGTGCCCAAAATTTTTGGGCATAAATGAAAATTTTCTTCAACATTTATAAGGTGCACATAATTATCGGGCAGAATGAAATTCTCAAAATCCCTAAATTTTTTGAGCACCATGATTTTTCCAGAGTGACCCAATTTTCCTAGGCAAAAATGAAAAAAAAATTCAACCTTTATAACTTTCCTAGTCACTAAAATTTTCCGAAATTGCCCGAAACTTTTCCAAGCATACTGGAAAACAAATCTAGTCAATCTTTATGAGCACAAGATTTGTCAAGTTCCCAAAATTTTCAATAGAATTTTAAAATTTTCAACCTATATAACATGCCCGAAATTAATTGGGCAAAATGAAAAAATATTAAGTATCCCCAAGCTGCCCAAACTTTTTGTGTAGTTTGCAAAACCCTCAATGCGAATAGTCAACATTAGGTTAAATTGACCCATCATACTATTTTATCTATTACCTTTGTGTGAAGAACTTAAGGGGTTAGTTCACTCTTTATATTTTAGTTATTTTAACCCCCAAAATCAAAAAAAGGTTAAATGTAATACATGTATCCCTACCAACCTTTGGTGTGAATCTAACTTTAGGCCTAAATAGGTTTTAACCTTAAACAAAATAGTTTTATAAGTCTAATTGTAAACCTTAGTGTTAAATTTTTTTAAAAAATTAACCTAAAATAATAATAATACTAATTTAACCTTAGGCCTAAGTGCTAGGCCCAAGTGTTAAAAAGATTTGACTACAAGCCAAAGTGGTAAATTTCTTTTACCTTAAGCCAAAATAATAATAATAAATTCATCCTTGGGACTAAATAGATATTAACTCTTGAGCCTAAACAAATTCAAACATTAAGCCAAAATATTGAAAATATTTTAACCCTAAACCAAAATAATAAGAATTTTTTAACCCTAGGTCTAAATAGATTCTAACCTTTAGGCCCAAATAAATTCTATTTTTAGGCCTAAGAATTAAAAATATTTTAATCCCAAATCAAAATATTGATAAAGATTTTAACCATAGGTTAATTTTTTTCAAAAAATTAACCTTAGGTCAAATTTCAACTAAAGACCAAAGTTTTTAAAATATTCTAACTATAAACCAAAGTCATAAATAAGATTTTAAACCTAAGCCAAATTGCTAAAAAGATTTTAACCTTAGATCATTCTCATTATGTCTCGGGGTGTATAATACTTGGTCTTGGAAACACTTTTCCAATATTTTCATATGATGAAATGAGTACATATTAAAATATGTCTTAAGGTTGAACCCTGAGTCAACAAAATTATTTTTGTGTGATTGTTAGCGCTATACATGAAGGAAGAAAAGAGGAAGAACTAAAGTCTAGGAGAGAGTTAGAACAATAAGGTTAGAAGTAGTAAAGGGCCCAAGGGGACATTTGTTTTCCACAAGGAATGATGAAGCTTTAGGAATAAAAAGAAGAAAAAATAATAGCAACAAGGTTCCTAGTTTGTTGGAACTTGTTTTTTGTGACAAAACAATATTTGCTTTTTGTTGTTAAAGAAAAAGCTAATGAGTTTTTTGTTTTGTTAGACCTTTGGTCTAGTTTTAAACTTCAATCCTAGTTCTTCACATTTTGCTAGGTATAAAGACTTTGATAGTCATGAGAAAACAATGAGTGAGCTTGGGGGAAGTTGTGCATGGGCAAGTAGAATTGAAAAAAAAACAACGATGTTTTAAAGTTTACAGAAGGTTAAAGACAAACCCAAAAAAAAAAAAAAACATAAAAGTGGACTATGTTTTCCCTTAAAGGCCATTCCATCTACGGTAACCAGTGCATTAAAGAGCTAAATTAGGGGTTTTTTTTAAGCATTTTTTTTTCTTCTATACTCAATTTGTGGTATAAGTGGATTGTGGGACCTAGGCCATAGGGAAAACAACTAAAAATAACAATTATTTGTATTAAAATGTGTTTACAAAAGGAGTAAAGGCTAATGAAATATAAAATCACCTAGTCAACAAGCTAACCAAAAGCATCGTGGTGTGTCTTAATAACATGTGAAGTCACATCAATCTTTCCACCACAAAGTTAGGTACCATTTGAAACCTTGTTGCACATAGTTTATAAAGTGCATTGGGATCCTTGTGAAATGGGTATCCAATCCACTACAATCATCTTTTAGTAAACTTTTGTGGTTGGTTTTGTAAATTTAGGATTCCCTAAGAGGTTTCTAATCCTTTTCCTTTCATTTCATTTAGTCTTGTGTGGTTGGCCTTGTAAATTTAGGATTGTCTTGTAGCAACATGTAGTCTTTAAAAAGTGGGGCTTGTGCTTTAGTAGGCCTCCTTCCTCATGGGCACCAAATGTTCTATGTTCCCTAATTCATCATGTTTAATCAAACTTCATAGCTCCCGTCACCCATTTTCCTTACCATGTGCCACCACAAACCTACCATGGATCTCATTTCCCATGCAAACCATGAACCACTCATTAGTTCCCCCTCTTATTCTAACAAACCACCTACCAATTTTTTTACCGACCCCTAGCCCTTCGTGTGATTGTGGGCCCCCAACCCTACACTTTCCCAAACTCCTTTGATCATGCACAAGTAGTTTTTTTCCCCCTTCCACTCTATTGGCCCATACGATTGCCCATGATCAAACCCCTCAACCTACCCCCATCTCTTCAATGTGTTCACAACTTCTATTTGAAATCTCTTGCCCCACTTGTGGGCATTAATTTACTAGTCAAAGGTTAACTTGTCATCAACATTCTTGTCAGACATTTAATTCATCTAATCCAAACCTTGGTGAGCATCCTAGCTCCATACCTTCCCTTGCTCCTACCCCACCTACATTAGCTTAAACTTGGGTTTCGTCATTGGATGTCTTTGAGTTATTTCATTTAAGCATTCATCGTCCTCAATTGTACAACCATATCCCTACTATTCTACGACATGACATACAAGTGGTGTTTCATTTTTCATTGGATAAGTTGGCACAAGACCCCTATGATGTGGTTGTTTAACACTTACTCCTCTTGTGTACCCTTATGATGTTTCACTTTGCCCCTTCATGGTGCGGCAACAAGGCAATGGGAAATGTAAATTCAACTTAAACGCCTTCTAGCAGGTAATTAAGAAAACTTATAAAAGGAATTCTTTTTGCAAGCCTAAACTTTGGTGGCAAGTTCGAGCTTAATGCTTCTTCCTCAAAATAATCTTCCACTTTAAAAACATTTTTTTTATAATTTAGTCCTTAGATGTGTAGGGGAATACTTTTGGGCAACTTGTGATTTAGCACCATTGTCCTTTACACCCACATCCTCTAACACCACCTTAGCTCTCACTGCATTACACCTTGAATTAGATGGTTACTTCCTATTTTTCCTAGAAAACTACAAACTAAACTAAGATCTTGAACTTTCTTTTAATTCCTTCAAACTAGTTTTCTAATGCATGCTACATTTATCGACAAATGATATTTTGGAATTGGTTTTTGATTCCTTGGGAGGGGCATTATTCATTTTAGCCCACTTTAAGGCTTTATGTTTTATAACTAGTCATTTCCCTTCTTATTTATTTCCATCCATTACAAATGACATTCACATCATATGTCCCCCTTTAATTATATCATTTGCATATGAGCATTTCGAAACCAAATTTTGTGTGATGTCTTTTTATTCAACTTCAGAAATGTGTAGCATGGTCACCTTTTGATTTTTCGCCTTATTTCATCACAGATGTCATGTTAGAGGATATTCGACATGTGGACCTTTTCCCTAAAATGGGTGTTGTTTAAGTAGCCTTTGGAATTATAAATCATTGTTTCATGCAATAGCCATCATATCCATTACAATGCACACCTCTTTCCTCCCCTTCATAATTATTTTTTCTTTATTATTCCTTTCTTTAAACGTTTGGGTGTTTTTTTGAAATCCTTTGATAGCCCGAAAAGACCTCTAGCCCATAAACAAGCCTCTCTCCCAATAACCTTCAATGTCATTGGGCTCATATCAATAACCACCATTGCCCCCAACAACTTATTTAAAGAGTTAGGCCATTATAGCTTTAATCATAGCTGTTAGGTTTATGGTTGATCAACATCCCTTCCTTCTTGAAGCTTTGACGCAGGTCAACAATAACACCTTCCCTTTCTAATAACACCTTAAGGTGGCATGTGATTTTCTTACCACACCCAATTCTCATGTGTCTTCTTCTATTTGAATAATTCATTAAACAACAAATGGTTCAACTTCAAATTCCATTTCAGAATGTTTACATCATCATACATTTTTTAGCATGCTTTCTGACGGGATATTTGAGGCCTATCATGTTCGAATTTTATCATGTTCTGGCTCAAGGGTGAATGTTTGGCTTACATCTTGATTAATCTTCCCAATCTTTCAATTATCTTCTTCAAAATTTTCCACAACATTTTGAACGTGACTTAGACTACCCCATCCTTTAATTGCAAGTATCCTTCGATGCATGTGCACACATCCCATCAAACCCATGGATATCCACCTTTTACATTACACTCATGGCAATGAACAAACAAAAACCCATGATGCAGTTTGTAACACTTTTGTTGCCATTGCATGAGATGTTGGTTGCCATGTGGGACGACAATAACAACATGCACTTCTTTTAGCCATGTTCAACTTTTCATGTCAACAAGTTGACATGCTGCTCACAAAAGATGACATTTGTACCTTAATCAACATTATCATTACTGACCCAATGCAAGCGGATTTACTTCCCAGATCTTGCATAACTGAAGGAATTGATGCCTCCGATACGGCTCAAACAAAAAAAAAAGTTATTATGATCAACACCCCATTGATCAATTCCTCCCTTTTAGTAATTGAAGTATTTGGCTAACTACACATATAAGTTGATGTGTTTTTGCACGATTCAATGATATTTGGAGCTTGAAAGCGTCAGAAGGTCGTCCTTTTTCTATCTTGGTTACTTTACTTTGTCAAAAAAATTCAATCACATTACATAGAATGTAAACATCCTCCATTTTAAGTTGGGTGGTTGTTGTAGGCTTGGCTATTTTTCGATTTCCACCCCTTTATGATACACCTACCATCACCACAACCGACCTATAACAAGCAATCGATTTTTGACATGAAAAAATACAACCTACCTACTACAAGGGGTCGATTTTTGACATGGAGAAATATTGACATCTAGTTTGAACTAACTTGACATCCTATAAATTTTCCCTTTTCCTTTTTTTAATTCCTTTGTACATTTTCCAAATCTTCAATGTCTTTAGAAATAAAATTTTGGAAGATTGTAACAAAATTATTTAAGGTCCAAATTGAAATTGTTTCTAGTATGACCATTTTGATATTTGGTAACCATCCATCCTTCATAGTGCACTCGTGGGTGCTGGTTCACTGTGGCTATGGTGGAGCAAGGCAATGCTTCCAAATAAATGCCCATCAACTCCACCTCATGTGGGCACTTACTTTTAGAACTCTCCACTCTTCTAGCATTACCTTACCTAAGGGGAAGATTCTTATAGGCTTGGAGTTTTATGGGGTTTACCTCCCATTTCTTTAGTTGATATGTTCCATGTGATTGGTAGAGGTTTCAGTACTTAATGGTTCCCTTACCTTGGGGTGGTTTGTTTCTTTTGGGCTGTTTGCTTGCTTAGATTTTGGTCCTTTGCCTATGACTTAAAAGGAACCCTGAAGTGAGTTGCCCATGTACTACCCTAAAACGGCAATTGATGGAAAATAGTAACTTTCATGAGCACGTTAACCTTATGGTGTTTAGAATAGTAGGTGATTTTGTTTTGTGTGTTTTACGTTTGTAGGATTACATTCAAGGAGGAAGAAGATAGGCACTCTATTTCTTTTGATTTAGGGTGTGAGCTTGCAAGCTCATCTAGGTTGGTTTTTGTTCTTCATGACGCCTTTGGTGAATGTGACTGCAATTGACGCTTGGGATTACGAAAGGATGAAAAGCTACACATATATGAAGGAGGGCGGTTCTACAAGAGGGGCATCTTTCTGGGTTTTGAGCAAGAGGAAAAAGAAGCTAAGTTTCTTGTGTTTTTCTGTTTGGTTTTGTTTTGTTGTGGGAGATATGTGCATTAGTGTTTTAAACAGACTGCAATACTTGGTGGCACTGGAAGGAAGAATGCTTAAAGGTGTAAATGGTTGTATTTCAAAAGGATAAGTTATCTTTGTTGTGCCTTATGTCCTTTAACTTAATGCAATCCAACACTAGATGTAGGAATCTATGATGGGGGAATGATGAAGATCACTAGGGATCTTGTGAACGACAAAGTTTGGCAATCGTATGTTTTGTGTGGGGAATGTATTTACAATTCTAAAAAGTGAGGGTGTGGAGTTCTGTTGGATTTTCCAACATATAATGTGTTTGGTGTTATGGGTTCTCATCAGGGACTCGAGTAATGGTTCATGGGTTATATTTGACAAGCCTCTAGAGGACTGCATATATATTTTCAGTATAACTTCTGGTACCTCTGTTGTTTAAACTATGTGCATTATTTCAGGAATATGTTCTCCTTCCATATACTGTCAGGGTTATGGGTTTTAGTTGCATTCATGGGATTTGGGAGTCTATGTGGCAAGTGATGTCTGTTGAAGCTCATGAGAGAAAGATCGAAGCGATCTGACCCCTTAGACTCATAGATTTTTTGCTGCAGAAATCAGCACAATTGATGATTTTGCCTTGTAAAAATTGATTTCATGAATTGATAAAGCCTCGTGAAACTTTATTTTATGTTATGTAGTTGAACTTGTAGGTGTAAAGGGAACACTCTGTTGACCCACCTTCTTTTTTGGCCACAATCCCTTGTTTTTTTTTTCTCTCCTTTTCTTGGGTGCTTTCTTTATATGAAGTTTGGCAGGGTTTCATAAGGATGTGCTGGTGTTCATGCTGATTTTCCAATTAGTATAGATGAAATCCAAATTCAGAATTGGGGAGAAAAATTGATACCAGAACCTTCAGATTTCATTAACTCAAATGTAAGAGAAATTCAAGATAATCAGCCCATTCCCCAGACCTGGTGTTTGATAAATAGTTGCATTCTTACTTTCTAGCCTAGGCCATTCTTTGATTCTGATTTTTGTTTTCCCCTGCCCTTTTTGTCAGCTCTTTTTTTAATTGGGAAAATACAATTAAAAATAGATATTTAAATTTTAAAATGCTTAAATGCAGTGTTTTTTGAGATTAAAAAAATTTCCTGACTTTGAAATAATGGAGGAAAGTAGCCAAATTTCTTTATGGGTTTATGTTCAAAGCCTTACTTTAGTATGCACATAATTTTGAATAAATTACATATTGTTTGGTTATCATAATGCACATGGTCAATTTTTGTAGTTTGGTTGACGGATGTCTTACTGCAAAATGAATTTTTTTTTTCAAAAAATTAATTCATTTTTAATTTTTTAATTATTATATGTTCCATGATCTATTATGATATTGTCATACGAGTAATGAAATTATTTAGTGTATAACCTATTGTAATAATTATGATGATTTTTAACATGCCAATTTCATATTTTCACAAAAATTCATTTCACTATTTTGAGAGGATTATGTAATGATGAAATTGACCTTAGGGTAAGGTATTTGTTTTTTCTTCAACAATCCTTTCGTTGATTACCAAGAGGGTAGGACTACCATCATAGATAAGCAAGCCCCTTACAACAACAATTCTTTACTAATTCATAACTAATTGAAAAAAAAGTTCAAAAATCAGGTTCGACTTGAGTTGAGTTTTAAAGCATCTCATTGTTTTTAAGAAAAAAAAAAAAAAGTGTAACAGAAAATTAATATCTAATTTATTGGCTATGCTTATTCTGACAGTTTGTGGTGCATGTACTACTATACCTTAGGGTGGGGTTAGGGATGTCCTCCAGAGCTCACAAGCAACCATAAAATGATTGATTATTACATAAGTAGCCTATTGTTGTGTGGTTATTAGGTAATAAGACTGATTAGGCAGTGAGCCTTGAGGAGGGGGTCCTTACAATGAATGGGGATATCACACCAAAATGTCGCCAAAGAGGCCTTGTTCCAGATCATATGACCAGGTAAGTGGTTTGTCATTGAGATGAATGTACATTACTATATAGTTTTGAAAATGGATGGATGTAAAATCACTTTGAGAAAATTCCTAGTGAATTTGTAGGGCACCTCACATTTGTAAATATCCCTCCTCCAAACTACATGTAAGATCCTCTCCCCCCTCCCCCAGCCACTTCTATTGCCTTGCAATCTATATATGTTTAGTGTAGGGTAAAGCCCTAGGATGAGGGTATTATCAAAATAAGGGCGCCGCCCAAGGGAGTAGCCAAGAGTGTACCCCACATTTCAGTGATACCCTCATCCAAGGGCTTTACACATAATGTAAAGCATGTGCCAATCGCCTTGGATGAAGAAATGTAACATTGTGATGATGATGATGTAGAGGGAGAACCCATGGGACAGGATGAAGAACCAGAAAGTCCTTGTGAAAGTTGAAATTTGCTCCAAAGAATTGGAACAAAATTACTAGGCTACCACCTCGTTCCAGGCCCCGTACTTTGGCAATGCTCCCACCCTGGGGTTTTAGCCTACACAAAGATACCCCAAGCATGGTATGTGGAATGTCACAAACCACCCTGACAAAGCAACTTATCATTCGGTCGACATTGGCATCAAGCATCTCAGGTTTGTTTTCATTGTTTCCTTCTTTGGGGACCCAAGAGACAGATAAAGAAGAAAGTGCATTATTTTCTGCTCATTCAGATGGTTGCATGTTGAGTTTCTCCCATTGGGAAACACAATCCAGAAACAACAAGGAGTCTCCTCCTTTCACAAACCCCAGTCTCATTTGCTTTTCCCAACTTGTGGAAGTTGTTGGTTTCTTTGCCTGTTTAGTTTCCATATTTAGTTTTCTTTGCAGAAATCAGTTTTTTCCTTTGTATTTTCAGGTCCCTTGCCTGCCTGAAGAAACCTGTTTTCATCAAGTGGGATCATCCACCGTGGCCGGTACCAGCCAGCCTGTCACCATTTCTAAAAAGTGAAAAATTCCCAGCGTTACTCTCTGTGGCTGGAGTGAACCAGCATCCACCAGTGCACCAGTTCAGGATGAGGCTGTTCAAGCTCTTTTGGGGATGAACCAAAAACACATCCTCTTCCCCTGCCCAGGGATTTTTCAGCCCCCTTCTCTGTCTCAAAATTTTTTCCACCTACCTACCTATCCCTCCTATCTCCCTCACCTCATTTTTCGCTCACTCCATCTCCAGGCTCAGGAGAGCTCCTAAGCTTGAGTAGCACAGAGCTGCGAGGAGATGTGAGACACAAGGTTTGAGGAAGGTGGAGAGCTCAACATTGAAGGAACATGGAGAGGAGAAAGCAAGAGGAGTGCTTCATCCAAAATGCAAAAGCAAGAGAAGAAAAGCAAGCTCCCTTCCTTTTCTACATTTTTTTCTTCTTTATGGTTTTTTTTTCTCTATGTTTTTTTTTCTTTCTTCTACTTGAGAAGAAGAAGACAATGGCATCTTCTTCTTTCATTTGTTTTGATTCTATTTCAAACGAAGAAGGTGATGACACAAGCGTGTTGTTACCTTTTTTTTCCCTTCTTTTTTTTGTTGCAAACAAGGCGATAATAACAAGTTTGTTATTGTCCAAAAAATTTCCCTCCTACCCACTTACCTCACTTCATTTTGTGTTCACTCCATCATTAGAGCTCGGGAGAGCTTGAAGTAGGAGGGCAAAAGAGGGAACCAAAAACAAGAGGGCAGAAGTGGCAATTAAGAAAAAGCACTAAAAACGAAAGGATAGAAGCAAGAAGGCAAAAGTGGGAGCCAAAAATGAAAGGCAGAGTGGGAACTTAAAGGTAAGCTCCCTCCCTTTTCTTGGGGTTTTTTTTTTCTTATGTGTTTTGTCTTTTCTATGTTTAAAAAGAAGAAGACAACGGCATTGCGACATTGTCTTCTTTTGTGGTGTTGCAGCAAAGAAGGTGACGATAGCTTGATGTTGTTGCCTACTTCTCTGTGTTAGAAAAGAAAAAAATGACAACAATGTGCCATCATCTTCTTCTGTGGTGTTGTTGTAGCAAAAAAGGCGACGACAACAAACTTTAGAATCTAATGTGCGCACAATGCTAAAATCGACATATAAAGCACTCTCAAATAGGCCACAAAACATCCCCCATAATGTGGAGCCTGTGCAGTGGGCCTATACATTAGGAAATTTTGCAACCTTTTGTCTGAGAAAATGAAGAAGATGTATTGGATTTCCATGCATCTAGAATGATTCATGAAAAATAAGAAAAAATAATAATCAATGTTTATTGTTTTATATAATTTTGTTTCAACCAAAGTGTGTTAGGGTTTAATTTGGTGGTTTTTGGGTGTTTATAGGGTTCAGGGCACGATAAAAAAAAACTTTGTTACAAATGCAATTTAGGTTAAAATGCAATGTCACCATTGTACATTGTTCATCATGCAATAATTACTTACCGAACTAAACACAAGATTGTAGACAATGATATGGTTTAGGGTTTCCACTTTATATAATTAACTAGGTTTTTTTCGCCTTGTCATTTTTTGGACTACCCAATTTGTGAACTTTGGTCCTTTGATATATTATAGAATTTTTTTTTTTTCATTAGGTTTTTTAGCATTTTTTGATCCACCCGTATTTGTACATCTTTTATCAATATAATATTTTCCTCTAATCACATTTGTTTGATGGGTATATGGTTAATTATATATGTCTTTTTTTTCGTAATCTTCTTAGTATTTTAAATGTAAAAATCAAAACTTAAATAAATCAATATGAATAGGTAACATTAATTTGTCCAAAGTTTACAAATATCAAATGAACATTATGCAATACCTACATCCTTTTATTATAATTTCCATAAGGCCATTTCAAATATACAATACCCACATATAGGTTTCGTAAATAGTTGTTGGTTTTTTAATATCCATTGCAATACCCACATGTAAGTTTCATAAATAGTTGTTGATTTTTTTTACATCCATTGCAATACCCACATATAGGTCTCATAAATAATTGTTGATTTTTTTTCCATCCATTGTAATACCCACATATAGGTCTAATAGTTGATTTTTTTAACATCCATTATAGTACCCACATATAAATTCATAAATAGTTGCTACTTTTTAACATTTTTTGCAATACTTGCATATAGGCTTCCATTGTAATATTTATGGGACTCATATGACATACTAATTTAATTTAAATATCAACAAATAATGTCATAATTAAGGAATTATTTTTAAAAAAAATTTCAAATAATATAAATGATTGATTATCATATTTTTAAAAATATTTTATTTTTCAATATTAATTAACTAATTATTTGGTTGAACCTTAATTATTCAGATAATTGAAATTTAAATCTAAAATATTATTATTTTAATTAGATTTTTTTATGTTGATAAGTTATTCAAATCATTATTTAAGATAATTATTCATGATAATTAATTATCATAAAATTAATTTAGGTATATAAATAGAGATATTTTGTGTACCCAGACCATTCATTTGAAATGACCTTACATGTGGATATTGCATTTAAGGTTGATTCTTCATCTAAAGTTGTTTAAACCACGTATGGATTGTTTCAAAATGAACTTACATGCAAGTATTACATACAGGCTTTGGTTTTCATTGAAAAACCACCTAAACTACATATTGGTTATTTTGAAATGACTTTACATGTGGGTATTGCATTTAGGGTTGAGTCTACATCTTAAGTTACATAAATCACCTATGGGTTATATAGAAACAAACTTGAATATGGGTATTGCATTTAGAGCAAATATTCATATAATTTTGCAATACCAACACATGTATTTATTTTCACTTATTAGAAATTTGGCCTTAATTTTTTTAATAATTAAATAAAATTTGTAACAAGACACAAAAGAATGTATGTTTTTAACCATTTGGTAATATTTCCAAGTTAAGTTTTTTCACTTTTTTTAAAAAATATAAAATGACATTGCATTGTTTTACATATGTTTAAGCTTTAAAAATTCCACCCAAAATGCAACCTAGATTTATTTTAATTATTATATATATTTTTTCAAATTAATTAATTTATATGTCCCAAAATCTAAACTTAAACCATAATTCTAACATTAAGTAGTAAATTTTACATTAAACCCTGACCCCTTGTATCATCAATGTGACCAATTTTGCATTATGTTCATTCTTATATATGTTAAATCATACTATAAGGTGAATAAATAATTTTGAAAACATGAATTTCATGATGTATTGGCGGGGAATCAAATATTTAAAATATATATTTATGTTTCATGGTTATTGAATAATCACAGTATGATACATGTATTGCATTTAAACAAAAGTGGGTTAGGAAATATTAAACTTTAACAACTATGGAAACACTGAAACATATGGAAACAAAGGAGATTCATAATTATGTTATAGATCTAAACAAATGATAAAATCAAAAATCAATACAATGAGCAAAGTCTAGAATATAAACATTAAGCCTTAATATATATGAATCAAATTCCTAAACATTAAATCATAAGGCATAACCTTAAAAATCCAAATGATATTTTGCCATAATCCTTATTACAACCTAACTATACAAACCCTAACAAAAAAAAATCCTATTGATATATGCCCTAAATCGAAAAAATTATACAAAACATACAAATTATATAGTGCAAATTATTTTATAAAAAACATCGAAAAAAAATTAGAAACCAAAATTTAAGCTTTTAAACTACAGAAATTTATTAACCAAAAAAAAGACCTTAATTAAAAAAAATAATCAAACAAATTTTGTAAAAAACCAAAAAAAAAGATGTCTCTTACTTTTGCATGATCTCTCCAAACTAACTTTTTCCACTCTTTTTGAAAAAGATATAAAATGAAGTTGTATTGTTTCACATATGTCTAAACCCTAAAATTTCCCCCCCAAATTTAGCCTAATTTAGGTTAATTATTATAGATTTGTGAAAATTTTGCTAACTAATTTATGTGTCCCAACTTTAAACCTAAACCATAATCCAATAGTACATATTTATAATAATTACATGAAAAGATGTATTGTAATGTCCATTCCATAAATAAATAAGATAAAAATTTTTTAATGAAATATGCATTACCTAAACCAAAATGATTACAATTATGATAGTGTTTCCACTATAAATTGTTTATAATACTTATATATGGGGACCTATGTTCATCATCCATGAACTAAGGCGAACCTTAATAAATTGATAAGTAGGATCAGGGGGCTGGGAGGGTGGGAAAAATGAGTAGGTAATTAACTAGGTATTTGGTATTGTAAAAAACATAGGTAGATAGGTGAACATATTGGTAGGTCGAAAGGTGGGTGCATAGGTAGGTAAATATGTATATAAATAAGTAGTTAAATTAATAAATAGAAAGGAAGTTCAAGGAGCAAGGTAAATAGGTTATTAGAGTGGGTAAACATGTAGATAGGCAAGTTAGTAGGTAGGAAGAAAGTTACACTAATAAGGTAGCTATGTAGATAGACAAGTTAGTACATAGAAAACAAGTTACCTTATCAAGGTGATTAGGTTTGTGGAATATTTATGTCAATAGGGTGATTGTATATGTAGGGTTGCTAAATAGCTATGTAGCTATGTAGCTATGTAGCTAGGTCAATAGGGTAGGTAGTTAGTACAATGGTTAAGTCGATAGGGAAGTTAAGTTAGTAGGGTATGTAGTTAACATGGTAACTAGATTAATAAGGTAGGTAGTTAGTATAGTAGTTAGGTTAGTAGGATAAGTAGTTATTAAGGTAGCTATGTCGGTAGGGGATAATTAGTAAGGTACCAAGGTTGGCACAATACTTATGAGGGTAGGAAGGTGACTAGGGTAGCCATGTGTGAGGTCAGGTCCGTGGAAAAAACAACCATGAACAAACCAAAAAAACAGAAAGTACAACAGTCAGCAGCGAAAAGAAATGGACTGTGATGAACCCATTTGATGCCAAATGAAAAAACGCAGCCCATCCAGTGGACAGAACGGCCAACTGGTGCATTGGTGGCTGCTGGTTCACTCTTGCCACTCCCTGTAGGAAAACGACTGGCGCCTGAGTACAGCCCCTTCCATGATTTTCAACCTGTTCCCTGGGCCTACCAGCCTTGGGCACAGATCTCAAATCAAGGAAGGGCCTGTACTCAGTTCCTTCTCCTATACCTATATCCCAAGATGTACGAGTGCTTCTTATGCCTACTACTGCTGATCATACACCTACTAATATGTGCCTACAGTGAGAGGGATATATAAACAGGTGTAAGATTTCTCCCAATCTTAGGCAATAAGTGTTCTCTCTTTTTCAAAGAAAGAATTGATGGGTGGGTAAGGGTCAGGTATGGGTTTCATTTCTTCAATTTTCAGAATTAAAAAAACCCCAGGACTGGAGGTTATAACAAAATCAAAGAACCACTCAGCATTAGTAAGAACCCTCCTCTTCTGTAGGCAAGATATATTGATGCATATAAAGGTGCCCTCCAATTATTACATGAGGGAAATTCTCCAAGTGCTTACAGCAGCCCAAAACATGGACAGAACATAAAGCTGGAGATTGAGAGGGAGACTCCAGGGATAACAAGCAAAGTACAGGTTCCTAAAACAAGGGTTCCTGCAGATTTGGGTTACTCTGATGACATGAGTTTGTTAGTTACAAGTACTCAAACTTGACTATTCAATCCTTTTATCTACAGTTTCTCCTCTCAAAATGAGATTTTATCCAGCCCTTACAACATGCTAATTGTGAATGAATTAGGGTTATAGTTATTTCTTCAACAAAGATCAAAGGAAAAAAAAGGGTTTTGGAACCACATGAAGAAGCAAGAGGAGGGACATCAACTCTCTATTTTTGTATCATTCATCCACACTACAGAGAAACAAATAGACCAGAAAGACTTAGCTAAGCCACAAAGACTTACTGCCTCACACTGGACTCTATGTGGTCCCATCTGTGTTAAGCAACTTTTGTGTAGGGCTTAAGGACTGCCCTGCACATGAGGCAGGAGCTTGAATGTGGGACTCATGTAGGACATTCCACATGGTAAAGCCCTCGGCCATGGGCTTTACCTGAATCAGGCTCACACTTGGGCTCCACCTAACACGGGCTTTTGTTCATGTAAAGTTGATGGCCGAAAGCTTTACATATCACCAATATATTTGATATTTGGTAGGTTGTGTGCTTTGATGAAACTAAGCCTTTGATGAAACTCTCCACCCTCCCTGAAGTGGCTTTTCTAGAATCTGCAATTGTTGGAGATGAATAGACAATTGTCCCAATTTTATATTTCCATGAGAGTGATTTCATTTGGCTGGATTGAGCATTTCATAGACAGGTTGCCATCACGGCTAAACCAGCACCATCAATGGATGGAACCTTGTTAGATTCAGATTTGGATGAACCTCAACTGAGTTGATATTGGATTCCACCTTGGTAAGGGTATTTTGCCTTGTATGTTCCCAAAATAAGCAACTGCAATAAAATACCAAAGAAAAGAGTGGAAGCAACATTGAAAAATGTGAAAGAAAGATGCCATTGCAAGCGGTTCAACATGATCTATCAAGGATGCAAGAGATGTTTTAAATAAGGTATGCACATAGGACAATCTCTTTATATCAAGGTCCTAGAGCATTGCCACTGGCAGTCACAATTTCATCCTGAATAGTATTTCTCACATCCAAACCTCCAAGGGTTAGAAGTTGAAAGAACTCCCCCATCCTCACCGATAATCTTGAAAAAGTGCACAATATTAAGAGAAATTGTTTAAGGCTCACCACTTGGGTCAATCGATATGGTTGGTCAATCGATATGGTTGGCCAATCGAAAACAATCAAAATTATTATTTTCATTTTTTTACTATTTTCTAGGGCCTCCAAGGTGCCCTAAATAATGAGAGTGGGTTCAAAGAAACAAGCTTCAAAAAGTCGGTTTCTTTGTATCAAATGGTACATTATTTAAAGTATTGTTCATCCCAATAAGAATTAAAGCATAGGGTTTAAAGGTTAAGATTATTTTTATTTTTATTTTCTGAATAAGAAGTCCAATGCTATGAAATGAAATAAACCAATTGAAATAACATGACACAAAATTCATGTGCATATTAGCTCACCTATTGTATTAAATAAAAATAATTGGGGGGTCAAGCCTAAAGACCTGCTCAACTGAATTGGGTTGAGGGTTTAGGGTTTTTAAATGGGTTTAGAGTTTAAACCTAGGTTTAGGGTAAAAATGAATTGGGTCTGTGCTCAACTCTGCCTTGTGCGGGTCCTTATTTCTTGTAAAGCCTGCTGCAAAGGGCTTTACCCTACACAAAAACTCAACAAGGATAAGTCATTGAGGGACTCCTTTGAAATGGTCCATTGTTAGGATCACCTTTTGTGATACCATGTTTGAGACCCATCCCAAAGATTTTCACTAGAATGAGAACTGGCCACTTGAAAACTGGCCTCTTCAGAGATTATTAATTTTATGCCCTGGCTAGGTATTAATGAATAATAGGGTCCATCCAATTTTCAACATAGAGGTTTAGGGGTCTAACCTAGGTGATAAGTAGGATCTAGTATCTAGTGTTTAGGGTGGTAAGTAGGGTTTTTTAAAAAAAGGAGTCATTGTTTGCACAAAGAGAATGGCATTGCAATCTTGTGGATTGAGTTGCTTCATCATTTCATAACCATTGATAAGCTAACTTGTGTCATAATTTTTCATAATTCTTTGAATTTTGTTTTGTCATTGAATAGGTTTTAGTATTTGCCACTACATAATTACTAGGTTCAACTCATTCCACCTACTGATTCACTAGTCTTTATTTAATGTTAGCCCTTGTGGTTGGTTCTACCATGTGTGCAATTGCCCTATAAGAATTGCATTTTTTTAGCAAATAAAAAAATCTCAATTCATCATGTAAAAACATTGACTTTGATAATTGGTTTGTGAAAATTGGCTTTGAAAATTAGTTGCTATTTAAATGCATGAGAACCTAGTAGTTTGAAAATGAATTGGAATTAATTTTCCAAAATTTTGAAGCCCTTGGTAGTTTGCTTAAAGATGAAAAAAAGTTAAACAAAGAATCAAAACGGTTATTATAAACTCTTCTAAAAACCAAACTTTGACATTTTTTTAGAAAAACTTAAAATCATCCAACACTAGTTCAAACCCACTAATGTGCATGTGAAAGCCTTGTTGGCCCTCTACTATTGAGCTTGACTTGCGGCTACCAACCACTTGTTGGTCAAGTCTATTATTGGGCTTCCAAAAAAAAAGATCTGCCATCTCAAGGGCTAGGGCTCAGGCATGGAGCATCTCACATTCTAAAAACTAGCTATTAATCTCCTAGGACTTTAATTATTGCTTAAACTCCTTGATGTCTTGAATATTGGTCTTCAAACTATTAAAGGAAAAAATTGGTTAAAGCATCCAAACAACAAAATGGATTTCAATAATCCAAGCATGGGCAAATAGATCTCATAAATCAATCAAGACATAGAAGTTATAATATTTTAGGAAAAAAATTGTGAAGCTTGGTAACATTGCCATGATCCATATGCCTTTCAACAATGAAATCCTTCTTCAAACTTCAACCTTCCACACAATAATGAACTATCCCTTATCTTTCCAACTTTGAAGCGTTGTTCAAAAAGAAAAGTTTTACAAAGTGAAGAATATGTGCCTAACCATATCAATGACTAGCTCCAAATGCAAGGTCAATATTTTTTTAGGGTAGTTTTCATAAACATGGTTACCAAAAAAAATGTTCATCCTCAACTAAATCAATGACTTGCAAAACAAGAAGACCAACCAATCTAATACACATTCCATGAACAAATGGATTTTATGTTTAGAATGATGTAAGGGTCATCCAACTTAGTTAGCAAGTTCACATCAAAATGGTTTTTGCATTGTCAACTTAACATTGTTCTTCATGGTGAGCACAAAGAAAGGTCAAAAGTGATGATTGAGAACAATGTTGGAACCCATAGTCACTAGTTCCTACCTTTTTACATTGGCAAAGGGTTGCCTTGATGATTTTCAAGTGAATACAAACCTCTTTTCAAGTTCTAATAAGAGTTAATACATTAGGAAACAACTTGGACAATATTACATATTAGATCTTAGGTAGGACTAGGCCTTACAACTCAATTTGAGGTTAAAGGGAAACTTTTTGACATTAATGTTTCACATATTAAATCATCACCTTAACATAAATTTTTTTTGTAACAAAATCATGAACTACCATATCCTTATTAAAAAGATGGTCCATATACAAAATATGTTGCCCATAAAATTGAAATCCCAAATGGTCAACCTTTGTATTCAAAATTGTGAGCAACAATAGATTATGTGTTTTTGTGAGCAAAGTTAATCAAAAATTGCATTGTATTTAAAAGTGGCATGATAATATTCAACTCTTATAATGTTTTCATAGAAATGAAAAAAAAAAGATTTAGTAGTGCCTATGTGGATGCATCCATAGAAGGACAATGTAATACTGAAACACATATTTCACAAGGTTGATCATATATGTCCATCTAGTTTTGATTTTGGGTAATATTTTATTGCCCTTAATTTTCATGATCTTATGTCTCTTAGGGCTAAGACAAAAATAACCATATAAACATTGCGAATGACTTTCAATGCAAGACAGCAATGGTAGGTTTGTTTGATGAGCTACACAATGCCTTAATGAAGAATGGAACATATTAACGTTGGATTTGCATTGTCAATTTTAATTTAGGGCTTCAAAAGCTATTGGTCATAGTGTTAACACCAAAACACAAAGTCAACCTTTTAACAATATGCTCATCCTTTGGGCCCTTGTGTAAACATCAAGGAATGCATGATAAATAAAATAAAATTATCAGCTCCAATCCATGTAACAAATGTTTAAAATTTGACAAAAAATATTTTGACACCAATCATGTACAATGTAGACACACTTTCTTTTAATTTTCATATCCATTCAAATGTAACTTCATCACAAGGGATAGAAATTTAGCAATTTGGGCCACAAATTCAATGTCCTAATCTAGACTTGATGTCAATTACATTCTTTTTACATTATTTGGGACTAAAGGTGCACCTTTCAAGGTCACCAAAAAATAAGGTTTTCTATGATACTTATATTTGTGTTAGAATTTTGAAGTGAATGAGTTTACAAATTCAAGGGCCTGAATTTGGTTTCTTTGTGAACTTGTGTTATTAGATTAAAGTATAACAACACAACAAATTAACTTGATAAATGCAAGACTATTATTGGGACTTGACCACTTAAAAAATGATTGTACAAGTAAATAATGATAGCAACCTCAATAAACAATGAACTTGTGAAGGCATAATGGAATTCTTGCACCTCATAGTCAATATTAATGTGTGCACTTTAAATTGTAATGCAAATCACCATGGCATAAACACCAATTCAAACTATTACAAGTAACATATATAGACATCATAGGATGTGCAGATGAACAATGCAATACACATTGTTGGTTGCATAATGCAAAGTGCACACAAACACTATGTCAACAAATAGGTTAAATTGTAGAAGTTAGAAAAAAAAACTTAGCAAAAAAGTTGCAAACCAAACACTATAACTTGCAAATTACACTAGAAACAAAAGGTGGACAATACATGAGCATTAACTTAGCTACAAGATAAAGATTGATAATGCACAAAAATTTGAAACATTACAATATCATGCACTAAACATTACACAAGCAAGTTGGATGATAGATAACAATTGTGAACTAAACATTATGGTACCAAGGTGCTAAACACATAAGGGCAATCCACACGTAATACTAAGGTCACAAATAATTTTTAAAACAATTGAAAATGAATAAGGATTTAGAAATTTCTTGAACCTTAAATTCACGAGGTTTGCATATTGCCTTGAAAATTGAAGCATTGTGCCAACAATGATTCCCAATTTTGAAAATTATTCAGTTTGCAATGAGTCCCAAATCCAACATCATCGATCAAGAAATGACAAGCACTTGCAATGACCACAAGATGTAGAGGTAAGTTGGAACTAAATAACATGACTTATGAGTCCAATAAGCAATAATGATAGTGCAACATATGTAAAGAAAGTGTGAGTCACAAGAGTTGGGCTCCATGTTAAGCCCTAATAGTTTCACACAAGTGCAAACTACACATTACACGTATAAAATGACACACATTGCACACATAAATTGACAAAATAAATTTAAAAAGAGGGTGTCAAAGTTGCAAAATGAATAAAAATAAATGTGCTTTTGTAGTACAAACATCAATTTGCAAAATGGGTTTTATGGGTGGGATTTGGTAAAAGTCACATCAAGGAAAATCCCTTTTCCACACCAATAATTAGCTCAAATTCTTGGGAATTTTCACTATTAAAAATATTGACCATAAATCTCATATATATATACTTTTAGTCAAATATAATAAAACAATTTGAGGAATTATTCTTCCATTCATCACCACTTGCATGTATGTGTACTTTTGTGTCAAAGATTGTTACATGCATGTTTAGTGGAGGCAACTTAAATTATTGTTCGGAAGAAATTTGTTTGATTTTGATCATATCAACTAGGTCTTAGTAATTTATCTCTTATAAAGCTTGCATATCAATTGGGCACAAACATTCACATTTTTTTTTTAATTTGGTACCAATTTGGTACATATTTATCAATCAATGGACTTGTTTTCACAATTAGGCTTATGATGTAAATATTTTGAATGGACAATTTCATGAGGTATTAGCTATTTGAGCATTCAATATTGCTTCATAAGTAATATATTCTTTCAACTAGTTTACATGAGTGTGATCACAATCAAATGAACAAAAAACCATGTTGAACAATTGTCAAAACCACAAAATTTCTTATAGAATCTTATGTGCTACTACTTGAATGTCATGTTAATTATAGGAAATTGTGTTAAATGACTAATATGAGTGTTAAAGAATTCCAAAAAAGAATTATTCAATTTTATTCCAAGTTTTGATTTTAGTAAAAGATTTTTCAACTTAAACAACACCTACACTAGATAAGCATGTTTTTAGGAAGCAATAGTTAAAGATTATCTTAATATTAAGAAATTGATGATAAAAAATTTGAGATGATAATAACCTATTATCGACACTTGAAAAACATTCACAATTAAAAAGATTTGGAATTTGGTTTTTCTAAAAATTTAAAGTATGTTGAACATAATCCTACAATTTGAAAAGTCCTTTATGACATGTAAATGAAGTGTAATGTACATGACATATAAAACAAAGCTAGATATCTTATAATATAAAAAATTAAACCTTGAAATAGTTAGCACATTTGGTATGTTTTGAAATTAGAATCATTTTTCAATACGAAATGTAGATTTACACAATTTTTTGCAATTTCACATATATGCAACAATGATCAAAATATAACATGTGATGTATTAGTGAAACTTTAGGAATATATAATAACAAGTTGCAAAAAAAAATTCAAAAATTATTTTGTATAAAAAGTCAAAATCACTACACAAGGACCCACATTGTCTTTAATTAATAATGTTGTTGTTCATTTGATTGTGATTTTCACCCACACAATGAATATAGACCATTTTTATGAACATTTCTATTTACATGGATGTATATAAAAACAAACTATTATTAATGTTAACCCCATTTGATTATCCAAAAAAAAGATGGGAAATCATCCTGAATTTGGCATTAATTGTAATTGACCATCATCAATTGCTTTAGATTATATAACATGTTAGAGATGATAATTAACAAATTCAACAAATGTGGAAGGCAGGGTGTCCATTCACCACCTTGCTACAAAACTTTTAAATTTTTTATTAGAATCTTTTGGTGAATAAAACTTAGTAGTGTTGGAGGAGAATGTCTTAGAAAACATAATTGCAATGGCTATACATGCAAATGCTCTAAAGCATGTTCCCTCTTCCATTTCCTTCTCCTCTTATTCTATTTTTCTTTTTTGCTACCTTTGATGCAATTTTACAATAATGTTCAACAAAGATTTCTATGCTCATGATGTGTTTCATTTAAATGTATAACACCAATAAAATGGCAAGTAAAATGAATTCTAATTTCTTTTCAAGACATTTATTATTACCATTCACTCTTGTTGTAAAAAGTTTTTACATTTTTAGGGTTTATTATTGTTTTCATGGTTGTATCCTTTTTTGGTGACACCTTAACTATATGCACGTGATCTACTAATGGTTAATTAAGTGTTGCATTAGTGTTCACATGTTTTGACAAATTATATTTCTTTGCCCTTTTACTACTTGTTACCACATTAGGTCATGACACATCATCTATTTTTTTTCACATATTATTTCATTCCAATAATAAACTCGTAGATTATATCTATCTATTTCCAAATACAAGCTTCTATTGTCTATCCCGATATATTAATGTAATTGCTAACTCATGTTTGGATTATAACTACATGTTTCCAAACTTTTTACTAGCTTGGTTGATTATTGAATTTGAAACTACTTGATCAATATACTTGTATGGTTTAAGATTATTAACATTAACCAACACATGATCGAATTCAAACTTATTCAAAGTTATAAGCAATACAATATTTTTAGGAAATAAATATTGTATTTTGTATGGATGATACCACCTTTTTTTGAACTTACTAACTTTCTCCTATAACTAACAAACCAAAACACATAATTGCCAAACTAAAAGTTATTCTTGAAGTGGTGTTGTTATGACCACAAGTATTGGTTCCATTAAGCTTTGGCCATGTTTTCCTATGTATCTTATCAGTATTCTTGTAAATTTCCCAATTCATGTAATTGATTATTAATACTCATACTAAGTTTGCATCCCGTAGTCCTTCACTAAGAGATGTAATAACATATTATGTCGACATTAATGAGTGCAAACCATACACCAAGTGGTATGGTGTATACCTTGTTGCAACCTTGTACCTAGTCTTGTACAAAAACATCACTATTGATAAGTGTTTGTCCAAATCTATGATTTTCATTCAAAATGTTCATTAGCAATGTTTTAATCATTTTGTTAAAGAATTCTACAGGTTCATTCCCACGTGGGTAGTAAGTTCTTGAATTAGCATGTTTCAACAAAAAGTGTTTAGTAAAGTGCTTGATTCCATCATTAATGAAATGCACACCTTAATTTGTAACCAATGTCAATGAAATCCAAACTTGGTCTAAACACATTCATAAATGAACTTTGTTGTCACTATTGTTATGTTGGTTTGAAATGCTTGTGCTTCCACCCACTTAGTGGCAAGGTTAATAACCATTAGTTTGTATTTGTTCCCCAATAACTTACCAATTGGTTTGATGGGTCCCATGAAGTCCAACCTTCATTTCATAAATGATTCCTTTAGTAACATAATCACCAATTTTAACAAATTCATAATCTTCATGCCACCTATTATTTGACACGTGTCACACCCCTTGCAATACGTCACCACATCTTTAAATAACATAACCCACCAATATCTTGCATCTATGGTCTTCTTGTAATTTATGCAACATAATGACCACATACTACCCCTTCATGTAACTACTTGAATATTAATGGTATTTTTTCTATTATAAAACATATCCATAATTTGTTGTCTTGTCCATGTTTATAAGTATTCCATTTTGAATGGTGAAAGGTTATGCCTTTCTAACAATTTTTTGCTTTTGTGTTATTGCGAATTGTCATGTTTGCATATAGTCTTGTACCTTTTTTTATCCATATAGGTTATATTATAAATAATGTAGCATTTATTATTTAGGTGGAACATCTATTAGTTCTATATATCAAACAATTTTAATAATGCATTAGCCATTACATGGGTCCTTCCTAGTTTGTAAACTATAGTGAAATTATACTCCAAGAAAACAATCAACTTGTTATATACATGTCATAATGTCTTGTTCACCATGTAAACTAATGTCATGTGGTCTACATGGAAAATAAAATTATCTAATGGGTAATGTTTAAATTCGTATAAAGGGCAAACCCATCCTTGGGTGATACCACAAAGATTGTTACAACCCAAATTTCTTATACCCAATCAACTTTAGAACAATATAGGGGATTCATTTTGAATTTTAGATCAAAAGATTAGCAATTGTCATGTAGAATTTGAAACTTCAAATGGATTTACAAAAAATTAAGTTTTAATATTGACAACTTTGAATTTAATCTAAGTTGTAAATGGGAATACACACAAAGTGCCTAGGTTGTGCCTTGTGTGATAAGTGGCCACCTTAAAAACTCATGATGATGAAATTTTAACTTGACGTGATGGGATTAAAATGATAATGATATGAAAAAAAAACCTTAATTTACAATGTTCTTACCCTAATTGCAAGTTGAAAAAGCCATATTTTTGCTCAAGAAAAAACAATGTTGAAATTTAAAAGAATTCATGAATTCACATGTAGACTCTTTTAGTAAGCACTAAGACAATATTAAGTATGTTTTTCTTTTTTTTGGGAATATAAAAGGCTTCACAAATTCTTCCAAAAACTTAGCAAAGTCAGCCAAATTTACACTTGAAAACAAAACTTTCCAAAACTTTTCCAATTTTGGTACAAAAATGAAAAAAAACACTAGACATTAAAGGTTTTAGTTCTTAACAAGAAGATTATGTAATAAACATAGCAACATAACACTCCAAGAAACCCCAAACATGTATAAAGTTATTGAAGTTGTACCCTTCGATACATACAAGCAAAATATACCTTTATTTGATTTGGATGAATGTTGGGTAAGTATATTGATTTTAGTATGTTCACTATAAATAAAGGTAGATACAAATTAAAATAAAAATTCATCATGTAAAAAATATAAACTTCAAAAAAAATAAAATCTAATTGAAAGTAAAGGTAAATGATAAACATTTATCTTATTGGTTGGGTAAGGGTAAAAGCAAATATTTCATCATTTGCCCTATACATAACATGCAAGTACAAGTACATAAATGTAAGGTAAAACATATTTACATGAATATGGCACATTTGGAAATGAAGAAAGACAATTGTTTATGTAATTTGCCTTGCAAACATGAGCATGTGAAATTTCAAACATCTTATATATATATAAGATGTTATATATGTATAATATAATCAAATCAATCAACAACCTCAAAAATATATTCAAAGCATTTTTATAATGACCAATGGTATGAAATCTAAAGGGGTGCCAAGAGCATATGGTAAGTTTTTTCCAACAATAATTAACATCATGAATAAAATAAAATGCCAAAACCAAATATAGTCGATAATTAATCACCATAATTCAAACAAATCTATCATAACCACATGTATTGCAAAATATGGAGATGCATGCATGCTATGAAATGATTTTGGCATATACCCCTGGTTTACCCTCTTCAAAATGATTATCCGTTCATCGAGCAACGATAAAACTCAACTATATACTAGTTGGGTAAAATAAAAAACAGGGTAAATCTGAAATAGTTACTAGTTGAGTAAGATAATTAAAAGGGCAACTAAATAGTTTTACCAAAACAGGTAAGATAATAATTTAAAAAGTAATTAAATAATCATACCAACCGGGTAGGGTATAGGTTTAATATGTTATAAACCTATGGATATATCAGGGTAATAAATATATTTATTTGCCCAACACTGGTTTGTAGAAGATACTAAACTGGCATCAAGAAAATGAAATTGATGAATGCTTACAGTACATTTCAACTTGTTGTAAGAGAAGTAAGTACTTCTCATATGTCTAGAGAAAATCTGTCCAAGCAAATCCAAGTTGCAGAATTTGGAGGTTGTTGAAGTGGAATTTGGGTTTAGGGTTTAAGGTTTTTACATGTAGAGAGACACAGTGATTCTGAACTGTTGTCAGCATGTACCCTATTCCCCCACACCACAAACGGCTATTGATGTCTCTGTCTCTCTCTCTCACACGGCTCCGTGTGGGGTAGGAAACTTGGCGGCACATTTAAACTTGAAAATGACCTAAGTTGAAGAAATGGGTTGAAGTTTACACTTAAACATTAGTGTTTCAAAGAAGAAGTACATGCTCATCTTTTGACTTGTTACTTTGATCGTTGTACATCACAATACAAGCAGTGTTTTCAGCACTCACACTAACAGTAAGTAAGAGTGGGGTCAAATTCAAGGCTTGCTAATCTCCTAAGCCTGTGAAAGCTTTACTACTTATTACACCAAACCATTCATGCCCAATTTGGAACACATTTATCTTAAAGCACCACCATGTCAACCTTCAAATCCAGTGTTGGGCGGTTCTTTGATTTTGTTAATAACCTCTCATGTTCTGAGGTTTAATTTTTTTTTTGGAAATCAAACAACCTCTGGTTCTGGTTTTTTGAAATTTTTTTTGGAGACTCAGGATTCACAGGTTTTTTTTTTTTTTTTTTGGGGGAATTTTTCCAACCCGGCAACCCAAAAGAAAGAAGGGGGGGTGGGGAATCCAAAAAAGGGATTTTTTGGATCCTG
>Ga0116227_10003781_pt1 | contig 33358 bp, 25 predicted proteins | sample S1TSphgellanicum_FD_89693 | JGI IMG/M metagenome (GOLD analysis project Ga0116227, IMG submission 89693) | Host-associated microbial communities from peat moss isolated from Minnesota, USA - S1T2_Fb - Sphagnum magellanicum MG | ecosystem: Host-associated > Plants > Peat moss > Unclassified... | reverse complement strand
TTTTTTGTTTTTCTTCATTGTTCAATCTCTTCCCTCTGCCATTAGCCTAGGCCAAAAATGGTGACCAACAGTTTTGGAAATAAAAAATACGTGCAACCAAATGGGCTGAAGCATGCACTCAAGGTGCCTTGATTTTTTGTCTTTTAAGTTTTGGGTGGAGGGGGTCGAGGGAGGTTTTTTTTCATTTTTCCTTTGTTCCCTCTATGTTCCCTTCAAATTCCCAATGTGTTCCCCAAGGGTGCTCCAAGTAGCACCTTTCCTTAATCCCATATGTTTTGCCCAAAGTCCTCCCCTTCTCACCTATATATGAGGGCCAAAGGGGCAGACTTTCCATCTTTCAGTAGAATCTTTATATTGGAGGAGCCTCTGTAGTTTGAACTTGCTTTTGCAATGGGCCAATCAAATTGGCGCATTGCCAAAAAAAAAAAAAAAAAGTTGGACTTGTGAGGCACCCCCAACTAATTAATATGAAACAAAATAAGTAAGTACCCCCATAGTCCCCTTTCCTATCACTTAAAATGGTAAGCCTTCAAGTGTTACCACATCCTCAACTGATTTTCCTTTCCAAACCCTAGTTTTTTGGAATTTATTTGAATTTTTAGCAGCAGAAATCACTTAAATATCAATATCTGCCACATTCTGAATCCAAATCATAGGGAATAAATTCCATTGAATCCTGCTCATCAAGATCTTTCCAACAACATCAAAGGCACATTCCAATCCCTCTAAAATTTTCAGCTACAATTTAACTTAATTTTCAATGAGGAAATCATTAAATATTCAAAAACTTTTGCATCGCAAGTCCAAACATCATGGAACCAAGTCCTGTGCACCCCTCCTCTCAAGAGCTTTCGAAAGACACCAAGAACACAATCTGAAGCATCCTGGTTCAGTGGATCTCATAACTACAAAACAAACCAAGACAAACTACCTTCCTTCATAGATAGATCTTTGGAGTATATAGTTTAGTAATATCCATAGCACTTCATAATTTTTATTTGTGTATCTGACTTTTTGCACTTTGTTTGGAGAGTATATTGAAGTTTGAAGGGGGGTGATTTGTAGATGTTTATGCAAGAGGAAACAGACCCATAAGTCCCAGGAAACGTTCACCTAGAGATACCCCGCCCTCAAATTGTGGAGGGAAGGGGCTTGGCATCCTGGAAGTGGAAGTCATTCTGGACTTCTTCTTGGTGGGGGGGTTACGTAAAGTGTTAAATGCTGACCCAAGAATAAATGCACCTTTCAAGGATTCATTCGTTTGTTGTTTGTTTGAGGGACACCCAGATTCTCCACTTGGAAGGAAGGAGGAGATAGATATCTCCAAGAAGCCAAAGGAAAAGAAAGATCTTTTTTCTGTAGCTTCCATGCATGGAGGGATTACTTGGGCCCTAGTATATACCATATGGCAAAGAAGTATTATGTTATTGTACTAGAGAACATGTAAAAATATACTTTTAATATTCTATTATTTATTTATGTATTATTGATTTTTCTTTAAAAAATTTGGGTTGAGGTGTTGTTATGAGGTTGGGAGATTCCCCTTTTGCACAAGGTGAATATTTGTTTATATTAGGTATACTAGGTATTATGTCATGTTAGCAAAGGGGATTTTTACATGGATACCTTCTCCATACATCTTGGAGTTGTAGGGTAGAGCTGTAGGAGATTCTTTATAAGAAGTGTCTGTCCAATCCCTCACCTTGTCCATTCCAAAAATATGGGATTGACTCAAACTCAATTGTCAAAAGCAATTCTAAAAGAAATGGTTGTCACAAGATGAATAGAAAGCATGGATTCTAAGCTCTCAACTTGTTATCCAATTCTTCCCCCCATGTTTGAGGATTGTATCTAATACATAACAAGCTACCGAATAAGCTATAATAGCTATACCTCCATCCCTAGTAAAAATTTATTGATATTCCATAAGTGGAGATTCTAGAAGTTTCCAAAAGTAGGAAATGTTGGTTCTAATTATTCAATAATTTAGACAAAAGCCTTCTAAAAAGGAAATAGATGTTGTTAACAATAAAATAACCCAACCATACCAATGGTCGAATGTGGCCCCTTTGCATTAAACACATCCAACGTGCACATTTGCCTATCATTAAACACCTTGAATGGTGAAACAACATGCTCATGGACATGTGGTCCAATGTTCATTACCTCCCTCCTTTTTTGAAATTGTGTCTAGTCAAATTTGTGAGGTTGTTAAGTCGATTGCACCTTATGTGTGGTTGTAGGGGGAAAAAGTTGGTTGCTATTGTCTTTGACATCACACACCACCTCACAACAATCAAGTTTTTTTGCCAAAGTATTTCACGTACAAAAAATTTAATTTAGGTTTGATTTTGAGAAATTTTGAAATTTTGACTTTTCTAGTCATGTTATTGAATGTTTTAAAATCACGTGGTTTTTGGTTTTCATGGTTTTCTTAGAATAAAATAACAAAGTAAAGGGCTTGAATGCACACTAACATCAACTTATTGGATATTGAAAGCATAGAGGAAAGTGTTTGTGAAAGGTTGGTTATTTCATAATTGGCATAGCAAAGTTTGATGTAATTACATGGTTGTAGTAAAGAAAGTGCAACTCATTTAACCATCTACAAAATAAATTTAGTTCACTTAATTCCATGCAAAAACAATGACCAATAAAACTATTAGAGTTCCTTGCTTATAAGAAATAAATTAATTGTTGGATGTAAGTTTTGCAAGTCCATTCACAGCTAGGGTTCCAATAAAAACAAAAAGAACTTCATGACTATTTTAAGGACTTTTTTATAAATAATATTTACACAAAAAAATTAAGTAAAAAAATGCAAGATAAGATAATTCATATGATGGTGATGATTTTTCACATATGTACATAATTGTGCAACAATATTTTGGTCTACAAGCATAAATGCAAAAAATGTTGATTTGAGTTTCTATGGATAACCAAACATGTTTTTGTGATAAGATTATTTTTTATACATGTGACCTATGCCTAGAGCTAGAACCTTTGAGCTTGGTGAGTATAAACACCTTTCCAAATGGTTTACAAATATTATTTCCCTTGCAACCTTTTTTTTTTAGAATTTCAAGATTTTGAAATTTTCATATGATTTGATTTTTCGTCAAGTTCACCCAATCAACATGTAAATAAAAGAAAACATGCTTTTGTTGTACAAAAAGCTTGGAATCAATTGTTTGATTTTATGCATTTTTTTTCATTACCTTTTCATAAAAATATATAACTAGGACACTTTATATAATTAATTTTAAAAATTTAAATGGCATTTACATAATTTTTAATTTTTAAAGAATATTTTTTAAAAAATTAACATGACATCATTTTATTTATTAACATACAACAATCCACTACAATTATAATAATGTACATTGAACAAAAACCAAAGTTAGACTTTGGAGTCCTTTAAAAGTTGGTCATTCCTTTCTAGTACAATCCCAAAAGGCCCCATGTAGTAATAATATCAAGTTGAGTAAATAATTAGTTTTATGGTGACTCCATATCAAAATTAAATAGATGTACAAAGTGTTGATGATGACAAGATTTGTAAATTAAATCACCAATGTAGTGATTATTAATTAGATATATAGTTGTAATGATTTGGAATTAATTTTTGCCATGCCATCATTGAACAACCTATATATTTATTATTATTTTCTATTTTTCACTATAAATAAATAAAATTATTTGATCTCAAGTCTTCATTTCTTTCTAAAGTTATGGTATGAAAAAGAAAAATAAGAAAGAGAAATTTTATGAAATAAGTCGTTTACAACTTTGTTGGTAAATAATTTCAATCTTAAATCAAATCATGAACGAACCTTTGGAACTAGTGCTAAATTTGAATGAAATAAAACCATGATAGAAACTTTGGTGAATATTGTTAAATATGAATGAATATGGACCATGATTGAAGGTGTAACCACACAAGTTACTTGCAACATGAAGAAGGGTACTTCACAATGTTTCAAGCAAATAAGTTTAAAGGACTTGTAAACTACCATAGTACCTCTACCATTTTGGCATAAATTAAACTATTTTTCATTTTTCCGAACTTTTGAAAAAAAATTATTATTTGTGTCGAAATTTTAATAAAATAAAAATTTCCATTGTCACGTTTGAACCATAGACCTTCAAGGATAGTGATTTAAAACTGAAGCAATCTAGACACATTATATTATTCCATAACACTAATAAAATCCTATTCATTATTTTGTATAACCATTACTTGCCGAAAATTTCAAAATTAAAAAACCAAATGCCAAAGTTAAAATTTAAAATTTAATTAATTATTCAATAGTCCATTGTCAGAATGGTAAAGGTACTATGGTATAGAATTTGGAAAGATAAATTAAAAAGTGTGTTAATGAAAGAAAGGTTAAGGGTGTAGGTCACTAACCCCATGGTGGGTGAGTGCACAATTGAGTGTCTCAATATCAACAAAATTTGCATTCCTTATAAGTCCATACAAGATTTTTTTAAATGATTCAAATGGACATAGTTTTTACTTTTTTAAATGTTATTATTCGAATCTTTGAATTATACATGTTCAATCACTTACAAACCTTCCCAATTTATGTGAGAACTTGTATATAATGTAACTAATGTCATTTTTTAATTTGGAAGTCCTAAAAGGAAAACCCACAAAGTTTTTAAGAATAATGCCCCATCTAGAACTTTCAAAACATATGTTTTTGAAACAAAAAATTGAAAAACAAACAAAAATTGCAACTCATTGGACTTATGAAAATATGGTCAAATTTTAACCATTCAAAAATCCCTAACTATCAAATGGTTATGGTTTTCAAATTTTAAAAAATTTATCTAAATTTATCATCTTGTATTACATCATATATTGAGTCTTAATAACAAATTTGGAATGTGAATCAATATAAATTATTCCATTTTGTGATGGTCCAATCAAATAACCAGTCCATATTTTTCAATTTCAAAAGTTCATTACTACTAATAAATGAGTTTTTTTATTAATAAATAACCATACGGTTCTTTTCATAATGAAATTGTTGGTATAAATCCAAGTCCCAATTGATAAATTTAAAGATTTTAATCACCATATGCATTTGAATAAAAGATACCCATGAAAAGATAATGTTTCATCACAATAGTGAAACATTCAACTATGTATCTACCCTAGTTGTAAATATTGTTGATGTATAAAAGGGTAACAACTCGAAATGGAGATTTTGACAAATTGGAAGTTATCAATTGAAATTCTCAAAATCTTTAAGATAAGAAAACAAGTCAAATTTATGATCATCATGATGGATGTGAAACATGAAATTGTCCCATTTGTAGCAAATGTTGAAAAACCAAATGTTAGTTGGAAGATAGGTAATGAAAAATTACCTAGTGTGAATAATGCATATGAAAGTTAGGCCTAGTGTAACCAATATTAAAAATTAGGTCACAATGGACAAATTGGCAAACAAACAACCAATAATATATAAGCCAATACATACAAGCCAACTTGCAAACAAAAGAAACATATGCTGAATAACATAAGGCATCTGATTTATATGTTAATAATTAGCCAAGTCGACAATGGTACGAAGAACTATAAGAAATAATTAGAAAAGAGGTTAAAGGTAGTTACAAATATATAATTGTTGGCCAAACTATAAGAGGTGGGAAAAAGACCTAAAGTGGGTTCATGATTTTGAGTTTGTAAAGAGTAAACCACCATTTTTGTCCTAAGGAAAATGTGTAATGGAAAAAGGAAGACCTTTATTTTTAAGTTGTATATATAATTGTGAGTTAGGCAATGGCAAGTGTGTTAAAGAAAATTTGGGTTAAGTATTTGCAATCATGTTGAACGCTAATAGAAAAAAAAATATTATAAAGGACTATGTCAAAAGAACTAAGTGTAAATTGCTTGAACATGATGCCTATGAATAATTTAAATAGATGGCACAAGAGATGTTGGTAGGAAGAAGTGCATTATAGCAATGTGTCATACGCTAGTTTGAGTAGTTGTAATATAGTGCAAATGGAAATATAGTTTTGGTCATCGAATACATGCATGGTACTAAAAAATATGTAGGGAGCAAAAGCCTAATAGCTATTTTAAAAAGATGAAATGACCTATAAAAAGAGATAGCTAACATTTGGCAACCATGTTAGGGAATCGTGCATACATTATATTTATCACTTTGTTTTAAGTTTCATGAAAAAGGGTTGGGTAATTTGAATATGATTTGGATTTTGCATTCTTCATACTTTGATACAAACTAACCTTTGAATGAAAAAGATTATAATGATAAATATACTATGGGAGCATATAGGATTGCTAAGGAAAATCCATCCATAAAGGCATTGACTATGGACCAGGCAATGAGGGTAATCAAGTTTCCCAAATTTTTGACTCATTTTGAAAGTAATTTTTCCAAGGAATTAATTGAGAGAGAGATAGTACATGGCGAATGATGCATTAATAAACAACACAAGGTCATCAACCACAAACATAGTGATTGAAATTGTGTTTAATGAGTTCTAGATTGGATTGAAAGTAATCTAGTAAGCAAAAAATGTACTCCTAATGACTAGAATCGTACTCAAATCTTGTGGATGTAATTTCCATTGAACAAGTTGAAGATTTAATTAGGTAGAACATCCAATTTGGATGGACCTAGCAAGATTATTACAACAATCCTAAACAATGTAATGGTCCAAACTGTTGGAATTTTTTGTAAATGTAATTTTTTAAACTATTTTTTCATTTGCAAAGAAAATAAATTGAATAGTTCAGAATGGGACACAAAGTTGGAAAGAGGAGTGTTAAAGATAAAGACTTCAAAATTAACAAAATATAGAAAATGGTTACCAATGTTGGTATGTTTGTTGATTCTTATGCACATAACAAGGTGGGTTACATTGAACAATATGCACACAAGTTTCATTGAAGAGTTAAAAACTCAATTACTTATCATTGTTCTTTTCAAGAAATGGATGCCTTACAATATGTTAATGTTTTGTGATGAAAAGTGGGATTGTCCTAAATTGTGGTAACTATATGATGAAAGACAAAGGTCATCTAGATCAATACCAACCTTTTCAAGAATTGATTCAAGCAAGTATTTCCTTCCTTCCTTTATTGAAACAATGTTATTAGTAAGAACAAGAAGAAAAATGAATATGAGTCAAAAGGTTAATTGATTCGAAGGTCATGTTAAATAATTTGAACAAAGGAAAGGGAAACAACATGATAAATTAGAATACACTATAAAAAATGACAACTTTTTAGAAAGTTCAACATGACCAAAATGTTTAGATTGACTAAGAGGATGTCCAATTTGACTAGAAGCATGGGGCGTAAAAGACACATGGTTCTTTTAGTTGGTTATTTTTACTAAAAGGGGGGGAAAAAAAATTCCCTTTAGTATAATCATTTATTAGTCAAAGAGACCATATTGAACAACAAAGGTTTAATCAAATCATCCATTGATTTGGCTAACTAGCCTATTTGTTAGTCCTAGGCTATGTACTTAAAGTTTAAGCTTTATAATTATTGAAAATTATTTACCCTAGGTTATTTTACATTGTTATACCCTAGGCTATTCAAGCTATTTGAAAAGCTACTTTTTAAGCCTATTTTAAGTTATTCTATCCCAAGCTATCTTAGGTTATTTTAAGTTATTTTAGGCTATTCTACCTTAGGTTATTCTAGGATATTATAAGTTATCCTAGATTAAGGTAAATTAACTATAATTACCTAAAATAACCTTAAGTAAAAAAATATAGGAAATATAATAGCTTTGGGTGGTTGCACACTATGATCTACACAAAAGGAATCAAACTTGGATTTACATAAAACATTAAAAATATTACAACTTAAACTCAATTTTTGAAATTTTTTAAAAATTATATTTACTTTAATTAGGTTTTGACAATAAAATAAGTTAACACAATAATGAATCATATCAAATTATTTCATTTTTAAAAAATTAAATACACATTAATCACATTATAAAACTTGTTTTAAACACCCCATTTGACAACAATACACCATTTTTTTTACTAATTCAAAAACTACTTCAATTTTGTGAATAAATCAAATCAACACCTTGCCCAATTATAATTTGAATAAAAGTATGACTTCTAAATTTGTTTTTGCAAAAACAAGTTTTTATATCACCTAAATGTATTCTTGAAGCTGAAGGTTACATGTGTCAATGTTGGAACATGAAAAAAATGTAAACAAATTGTGTCAATAGTTTTTTTAAATGATTTATTATGTTTCAATAATTGTATATGAAAATCACCATTGATTACAAATTTTCATCACTAAACCATTTCTAATTGTGTAATATGCCACATAAATTTTTCAGTGCAATGAAAATTGTAAATTGTGACAAGATTTCATGTACACCATAATGTGCAACCACCCCTTTAAATAACTTATGATACCCTAAATTAGGTTATAATAACTTGTGATATTTAATAACTTCAAATAATTAAATGTATAATAGTTTTGAGTAACCTAAAATAAGCTGTAATACTTAAGTTGAAATAGCTTAAAATAGCCTAGGGTAAAAGAGTTTTAAATAGCTTAAAATATTTGAAAATAACTTAAGGTATATTCACGATTAAAAAATTATGGGTTTTTTTAATCAACAAATCTAGTGAAAAAAACACCCAATTTGGACAAGTGTAAAAAAAACCACTTCATCATTTTGGACAAGTTGATTTCGACATGTTTTTTGTGATTAGGGTGGTCTTTTTGGCTAACAAAGTAATGGACCATTTGATTGGTCATTTTGACTAGTAAATAGTGGACAATTTGACTGGTCAAATTTATGCCCATATTTAATAATTTACTCTTAAAATTATTATCAATACTTTTTGTGGTAGGTAGGTAGGTGGGTGGGTGGTAGTCTACCCTACTATACCTTACCTCACCTACCTTAACCTAACTTAGTATAACCTATTTAATTTACTTAACCTTACCTACTTACTTTAACCCCCTAAACATGTGCACATAGGTTACAAGTATTAATAATTGAACCCTTAACCTACTCAATGATAATTAAACCAAATATTTAACCAATGGGCCACACCATCAAAAGGTGTTCAACTTTTGTCAAGTTTTTTATTTGACATGTTTATTTCGACACACCATTACAAGATTGTGAAGTGCATGATAGGTAGGTATGTTGTAGGAGGTAGGTGGAAGGGTGGGTGGGTGGGTCGGTAAATAAGTAATAGGTAGGTGGATGGGTGGGTAGTTAGATAAATAGGTAGGTAATACTTAAGTAGGTAGGTGGGTGGGTACATGGGACATAAATAGGTGGGTGGGTGAGTGGGTGGGTAGACTAGTGGGTAAGTAGGCCGATGGGTAGCATATAAGTAGGTGGGTCAGTGCCTAGGTAGGTAAGTACATAAGAATATGTAGATAGGTGGGTAGGTAGGTGGGTGGGTGGTTAGGTAGGTAGGTAAATAGTATGTATATAAGTGGGTGGGTTAATAGGTATGTAGGTGGGAGGTAGGTACATAATATTTATGTTTGATGGGCTAGCCTATTACCTAGAACATTGGTCATTTTGATTAATGATGTTATGTCTTCTATTCAACTTGACTAAATGTTCGATTTAACTAAAACCCATTAGTCATTTTGACTAATGATGTCAATTTTTTATGTTCAACTTGATTATATGTCCTACTTGACAAAGACTCATTGATCATTTTGATTAAAGTTGTTCAACTTAACTAAATGTATCTCTTAAATAGTCCACTTTAATCAAATTGATTGGTCAAAAAGTATAGGTTTCATACCTTTAGTCAAAATGTATATGTCCATTAATAAAAAATGACTAGTTAGTTAACTTGAACAATTTGAAAAACTAGGAATTTTAGTAATGAATAACCAAAAATTGCCAAGAATAACCAAAGGTAGAATATGCTAAATTAGAATAAAATAAATTAGCCTATGGTAGAATAACCCAAGAGTAGCGTGGAATAACCTATAATACCCAAAACTATTGTAAGATTAAAATGGACAAAAATAGCATAGGGTGGAATAGCTAGAATAGTCAAAATTAGCTTAAGGTTAAATAGTTTGGAATAGCCTAGAACACATATTTAATTACTTTTGGATTTTACAAAAGTCCAAAAATAGCAAAAATGAGTTTTACTAATTCAAACATTGCATATCAATTATAACTACAACTTAGTGGCCACCAAGTTGTTAACAAAATTAAAAAGAGGGCTTGTTAAAATTAACAAAATGTAATTTACATTGGTTAAATGTTTTGTGAAATTGAAGTGTTTAATTTTTAATTTTAGGGTTATTCTTTGTAGTATTGGGAATGTGTTTTCAATTCCATGCGGAACACCAAGGACAAGCAAAGAAGGGCTAGGAGAAGTCATAAAGGTTTAGTGACTAGGCAATTAGAGGTTGAGGTTGAAGCACTTGAGTTAAAGAAAAGAAAAGAGGGCACAAATGAAAAACAATGACAATGTAGACATAAAGCTAAAGATTTAACTAAAGAAGAAGTAGCTAACTTTGCATAAGTTGTGGTGGGAACAAAAGATGAAGGTACATTTGATATGAAGGTGTATGGCTCAATGAAGAAGATTGCCACCTTCATAAACTCTGAACTTTTTTCTTATCACACTAATTTTAGTAAAAAGGTTGTTATGGAGAAGTTGATGATGGGTAGTAACATTATCAAACTTCATCTCCCACATTTTTACCTTCCTCTAGTAAAAGTAAAGGTTTAACATGCTCTTGTTCAAGGTTTGAAAGATGAGTTTCAAGAAGTCAAAGGAGTACAAGGAATACAATCAAAGGAAAAACTAACATACAAAGGCACTTTGTTAAGTGTCATTGTCAGCAAAGAAGTGGTTGGTGTTAAAGCACTAACCAAAGTCCTTAAGATAGACCCATTAAACATATATTATGTTGTGGAGAGAAGGTGGGAGATAAAGATGTCTAGCTCATTACAATGGGTAGTTGTTACTTGAAGAAGACATCTAAACACCCTTGATACAACAACTATTTCATGTGTGGTGAACTAGTGGATTATAGAAACATGAATAAGTCCCAACTGAAATGACATCATAAGGAGGCGGGTTTCACCCAAAGTGTACAAAGAACATGCCACACATTTGTTGCTTGAAACCCAAGTAAGGTTGACTATTAAATCCTTGTCCAATTCATGTATTTTCAAAATTAGATAATGTAACAAGGTTTTGAATATCAAATCATATGACCTTGTTTTTACAAACTTGAAATGTCCACATGTACATTGTAATTTTGGAAACCTTGATATTAAGTTAGTTTTTGATCTTGTATTGATGGGTCCAAGCATGATCGGGGTAACCGTTTTGAAACACTAAGGACTCACTCCTAGGACTCTCAAATTCACCTTTTTCTTCACTTTTTCTATGACTTGTCTTAGATAATTTCCCCTTTTTTCTCATGTCAAATGAAATAATTTTATTCCAACTTTTATATAAGCATTTAAAATATCTATTTTTTTCACTTATGAAAGTAAGAATATTAATTCCAATGTGGGCCATGTTCTATCAATAGCCCAAGATTCCTAGAAATTTCACTTTTTGAAACTTTTTACATTACAATAGGGCACTTGGCTTTTGTCACACTCAAACATTTTATGTACATTAGTACTTAAGGTGTTTGTGGTAAGAATCTTGGGCCAAGAAAATTTGTTTAAACATTTCTTATGAATCCTTGAAGTAGTTTGACTTTGTAAGAATCCTGAAACTTATTCAAATTTAACATGTTATGCATAGAATAGTACCTTAGTAATGCATCTATCCATGAAGAAAATCAAAATCTCAATATGAATGTGCCATTAAGTTATAACAACATGTTTAAGTGAGGGGGTCCAATGGATATAAAAAAAGAAAATCCTTTTTGGTACCCCAACCATGCTTTGACCCTAATGTACTTCCCACATGATTTAAAAAAGATAATGCATTATAATTACATCAATTTACTAGTTCCTAATGAATTTTAGAGGTAAGTTATATGTAGTCCTCTTAAGTTATGTTGTTGGAGACTTTAAGATATGGCAAACATTCACAAAATGTCAACATTGAAACATTTTGTGTTGAATGTCAATACATGTTGTCTCATTTTATTTTATTTTGTTGTTTCAAAATACATTATGCATTATCATTACAAAGGTTACTTATTGTGCATATTGTAAATGTATTCAATGTAATTTCATTATATATTGTGTATTTATTGTTGTAAATATTAGACTATGATGTACATTGTTTATATGTACTTGATATTTTGGTACATTTTCTAATGATTGCAATGCATATGTATGTGTAGATTGTTGACTTCTTTATCATGAATAGCTTGTACTAGGATTATGTAGACTTATAATATTTACATGTTTCATAGTTTACTAAACTTGTAGTGTTTTTAATACTTGTAATATGTATTGACTATTTGTAATGGTTTGCAAACCACATTTTATTATTATTCAAAGCAACCAACCCAAAATGCAAGGTCAAACAACATGCATTCCAACTGTTGGAGCCATATTTTGTGAAGCCCTTGCAAGACAAAAATGTATGTTGCTGTAAGTACCATGTGGAATTGGACATGCTAAAAGTTAGTTTGAACTACATATATGCAAATAAAGGGTTCATGCCGCATTAAGATACCATTGTAATCTTGCCATGTTTATTGTCAAATTTCTAAATTAGGGGATGGTAGCCATGATGGCAACTGCTTAGTTCATGGGATGTGTTATAAAGGCATCACAAATTTTTTAGCAAGATTGTGTGTGTTTGAAATTTGTATTGGGTTTGCAATTGACAACTTTCATGTAATTACAAAGTTTAAATTATTGTAAAATTGTTTTGCATGCATGAGGGGTTGAGATGGGGATGTTTCACACAAAAAAACAAAAGACTACACTTGTAAAAAGACTTAAAAGCTCCAAAAGCAAACTTGAACAAAGTGAATGCTTAATGAAAATGCAAAAGGTTTGAAAAGGATAGTGCCTTGGTTTAGTGGACCTAGGAAACAAATGATTAAATGTACACACTATTACAAAAACATGTATTTTTTATTAGAAAATCCAAAAAAAAATACCCAAAATTACCCTATTAATTTAGACAAATTGATTTGAACCCACCATTGTGATTAGGATGGTCTTTTTTACTAGCACATTAAAATATTTTTTGATTAGTCATTTTGACTTTAACAAATAATGAACTATTTGACTAATCAAATTTTTGTGACCTAAATTTATATAATTTTTTAGAAAAGAAAGTGGACCAAACATAGCAAATTACAATGCTTTGATAACTCAACTAGAATCCAAACTAGTTGCACAACCCAAAATCATTTATACCATTATTAAACAAGGTGCAAATTTTTTAAAGTGTACCAAAATCTTGTCACATCATCACCTTTTCTATTTTTTTTACTAATTTTTTTTTAACCATGTAAAGACACATTTACGGATGATTATGATGGAATTTAGAATTAGAATAGTTTTAAATATAATCCTTTTGAAAATTTTGACAACTTTTGATTCATTATTTTTTATTGGGATCAAAATATAAAGTAAAAAATGATTACATTGAGGACTAGGCCCTTTTCGTCCTATGTGGTACACCTTAAAAAAATTTCACCCAACAATAGTTAATTTGTTTAAACTGTGGTAAAATAGGTCATGTGAAAGAAACTTGTCATAACAAGAAGAGAGAAGAACCAACAATTCCTATTATACCCACTAAAGTTGCTAAACTGGTGGTTGAAGTAATTGCACAACTTGTTAAACCAACCATAAAGTGACGTAAGATATCCTTGTATTATCTATTTTAGCTTTGAACATCGTGCACTTGATTGTCCTAGAAAGATAGAAGTTCAGAACATGTTTCAGACTAAGCCAACCATTATTACCACTATAGTAACAAAAAATCCTAAACATGATAATGTACCAATGAATGTAGTTGTTGATGTCACGACACGTAGCCAAATACCAAAGCAACATGCTCTTAGAGAATGTGAACTGGTGAAGGCGAAAGCAACAGCTGATTGGTAAATAAAAGAACAATTGTATGATTCTTTTGTTCATATTATAAAGGAGTTATAAGGAAGTGACTTAACATCACAAGCATCCTGTGATTTAAACAAACCATTTCATTCAAATTGGGTTGGTCTACCAGAACTAATAAATCAACGGGCCACTAATAAGTAACTTGTTCAATTGACTCCACAAACAATATCACCAGAGAAGATTTTGGAAGAAATTTTGAGAAACATCTGTACTCAAGTTTTGGAAACTAAGTATATTATCAACTTGGGGCAAATCTTGAAGATTGTGTCAAACATCAAATGGTACATTTTCAAATAGATTAAGTCTGTTCAACCAAGTTAACTTGAACCTATTCAACTTGAACCTGCCTATGTAGCAGTGGTTATCGATCATTAGATGGCCGTGATTCAAGTCCAAGTTAGTAAGAACTTCATTGATGATGTGCTGATTGATGGAGGATCTAGAATAAACATCATTACTGAAGACTTGAATGTACAATTAGGTTTGTCAACACCCAATCCAATGCTTTATAATCTACTTATGGCAGATTGAACTATAGCTAAACCTCTTGGTTTTATTAGGGATTTGAAAATATTTGTTCATGGAATTCTTTATATGGTTACATTTATCATTATCAATAGTATTGTTCTAGATTCTAATTACTCAATGTTACTAGGACACCCATGGTTGAGAAATGCCAAAATATCCTACAATTGGGGAACTAATATTGTCACCATATGTAAGGAACCAGTACAATAAAAACCATACCTATTACTAAGAAACTTGGTGTTCAAACCAAAAAACCAAAAGTCTTAGTTTGTTATGATTTCCATTTTAGGATATCTGATGAAAAAAGGATGTGATGTTTACCATTGAGTTAAACCTATTTTCAATAGGAACCATAGTAGTTTCTACTCATATTGAACATGTTCCTTATCCAGTCTACATACCAGATATTGGTATAACAGAATCGGTTTAAAAAGAACCTGTTAAAATGGTAGGTGTATTAGTTGTAAAATTAGTTATACCACTTGACATTGTTAAACAACACTTATTAGAATCTTTCTTCCATCTAAAGGTTGGAAAGATGATTATTGATGAAACACCTATTTGAGAATGAATATAAGATCCAACCATAGCAAGTTAGACCATTACTAAGGAGGAGTAGTTAACCAAAATAAATTTGGGTAACAAGGAAAACATGCAATAGGTGAAAGTGAATTTTGCACTTGAACTGGTTGTCATAAATCAACTGATTAAGATTTTAAAGGTATTGACAGATGTATTTGCCTAGACATACAAAGACCTGAAAGGTATTCCACTAGATATTACTTTACACCAAATTGAATTGGATACCATAGTACCATTTGTTCATTAAGCAAAGTACTAGTTGAATCTTAATTTTGTTGTTAATGTTAAACAAAATATAGACAAGTTACTTGTGGTTGGTTTTACCAAACTAGTTGAGGAAACAACATGATTGTCTTCAATAATGGTTGTTCTTAAAAATAATGGAAAGTTGAAGATCTGTGTTGATTTTAGGAAACTCAATGCAGTAACAAAAAAAGACCCTTGCCTTTCACAAATGAGGTCATAGCAACACACAAATTTTATACCTTTTTGGACAAGTGTTTAGGATATCATCAAATATCAATCACACCAGAAGACCAGCACAAATTGGGGGGCTTTTGTATGGGTTGTGATGCCATTTGGTGTCAAAAATGGACTACCCACCTATTAGAGGGCAATACATTGATGTATTCATGAAGATTTTTCTTGATGACTTTATGATCTTCAATGACTTGTCAACTCACTTTGAGAAGCTGAAAAAGTGTTTTCTTATGTGTAGATAGTTTGGTATTAGCCTAAATGTAGACAAATGGTGAATTCATGGTGTTTTCAAAAACCATTTTAGGTTTCATAGTGTCCAAAGAAGGCAAAGTCATGGATCCCAAAAAGGTTGAAGCCTTAGTAAACATGCTAATACCTACCACCCCCCATGAGACCCAAGTTTTCACTAGGATGGCCCAATTTTATAGGTGCTTCATCAAAAAAATTGCTTCAATCATGTCACCTATCACTAAGTTGCTCAGAACATTTGAAGTCTTTGAGTGGACTAAAGAATGCCAAAATGCTTAAAAGGAGATTAAAAGTTGGTATACATAAGCCCTTATTTTAATCAATCCAAACTGGGAGCTTGAATTTCACGTTCATATAAATGCATTTCAGTTAGCTATAGGAACTATATGTGCACAGAACTCGATTAGTAAATTTGATAAACCAGTTATGTATGCCTTTGGGTTGTTAAACACAGCTAAAAGAAACTATATTACTATTGAGAAGGAAACCCTAGCTATGGTTTATGCCTTACACAAATTCAAACATTCCTTACTAAGTAACCGGTTTGTATATTATGTTGACCACATGGCCTTTGCGTACTTAGTTAATAAACCACAAGTTTATGGCAAAATAGTTGGGTGGTTATTGTTATTTTTGGAATATGAATTCAAAATTGCTTATAAACTTGGTAGATCCCATTTGATAGCATATGCATTAAGTAGATTTCCCAATCAAGCAAAACCGGTTGGTGTAATTGATCAGACCACTAATGCTCACCTATTCACATTATAACCATAGTAGTTATAGAGTGTTTATGAATATATGTCAAAGGGAATGATGCTAGAGATATTCACAACTTCACAAAAATAATATTTAATTCAAAAAGCTAAACCATTTGTGTTACAAAATGGAATACTTTACATAAGACAACAGGTTTTGTCAAGTTTTGCAACTTGAACAAGTGCCAATTATATTACAGGAGCTACATAATGGAGTTGGTGGATGACATTTTTCTTCAAACATCACGGTGAGGAAGATCCTTGATGTTGGTTATTAATGGCCAACCATGAACAAAAATGTTCAAGAATTCTATCAAACTTGTGATTTGTGCCAATAAACAGGTAACTTGTCAGCACAAAATATGGCAAAGTTAATTACTATTATACTCGAAGAACCTTCCCATAAATGGAGACTGGATTTTATTGAACCTATTAAATCAATGAGTCATTACTCTAGCAACCAATACATTCTAATTGCCACTGATTATGCTACCAAATGGGTGGAGGTTAAAGTTTTGTGCATGAATATAACTGTTGTTACTATGAAGTTCCTATATGACCATATTTTCACTTAGTTTGATTATCCACTTACCATTGTGACAGATCAAAGTACCCATTTCATTAATGACATAATTCATTATTTAATCGATCATTTTATCTTGAAACATACTAGCTCTACTATCTATTATCCACAAGGGAATGGACAAGCCAAGTCTTTGGTACATTGCTCATGAAATTGGTGAATGAGAATCGGAATGATTGTGATGAGCACTTGTCCATAATTTTATTCTCTTATGGAATTATTTTTAATTGGTTAGTATAACCATTTCTAGTTTAACCACGGTTAATGTTGCCATAATTATTTAAACCATTTTGATTTTAGCCATAATTATTTCATTCATGTTTATTTTAAGCACAATTAATTTATGTATAGTTGGTTTAGCCATGTAAAATATTTATTCATTGCTTAGGTTAATCATATTAATTTTATTCATGGTTAGTTTAGCCATGGTTAATTTTTCTATAATTATTTTACCCATTTTGATTTTAACCATAATTATTTCACTCATGTTTATTTTAGCCATAATTAATTTATGAATAGTTGCTTTAGCCATGTAAATTATTTATTCATTGTTTAGTTTAACCATATTAACTTTATTCATGGTTAGTTTAGCCCATTTCTAGTTTAGCCATGATTGGTTTGACCATAAAATATTTATTCATTAATTATTTTAGCCATTTTAAATTTAGCCATGGTTTGTTTTGCAATAATTATTTTACCCATAATTAGTTTAGTCATTATATATTTAACCATTATTTATTAAGATATGGTTAACTAAACCATAATTAGTTTAATCATGGTTATTTTTCCATAATTATTTTTAATTTTTGGTTGCTTTAGCCATTATTAGTTTAATAATTTTTAATTTGTCCATAATTACTTTATTTGTGGTTGATTTAGTCATTATTATTTTAACAATCATTATTTTTTCCATAATTAATTTTTACTAGGTTAAATTAGCCACGTATTCGACTTATGTAATGTAAGCATGTGGTTAAATAGCCTAAATAAAAATAGCTTATATGTAGTACCTATACTCCACCTACTTACCTATACTTTAACCTATAAGTAACCTATTTATATAAGCTAGGGTAGGCCATTTATATTCCTATGATAAATTACTAGTTGGTTAATTAGTTATTTACCTAAAATACACTAATGAATGTGTAATTAAGTAGTTTAATATTAATTATTACAAATACATTGTTGATGACATAAAATGAATTAGGTCAAATTTGTAAAGATTATTTATAATTTGGTTGTAATTATTAATTGTAACTAAATAACTAAACATTAGTTATTATTAATTTTTATTTTAACTTAATTAACATACATATTTACTTACCTCTTTATTTATTTATTTTCCTAATTTATGTATCTTACCTAGTTAGTTTGGAATAATGTTGTGTGAATTTAAAACTCTAATGTTGTGTAAAAAATGTTTTTCCCTCCCAAAAGTTTGTCATATATTATTTGCCATCCTTTCCAAATGATGAACAATATAAATACATGCACCATAAGCATTCAAAAGATAAAAATATTTTTAAAAGGAAGGCCATTTGGAATTAGCCAAATGAAAAGGCTCAACCTTAAAGGTCAAATTCAAAATGAAATAGGATTTTCTTACCTAGGTCATCTAGGCGTAAGCTTAATCTAGGTAGTGTACATGTAAGTTTAGTAAAGGTCATAGCTTAGAACCTACTTCATGCTTTTATACCTAGTCATTAGTTATAGGCTCTTAAACCTAGGCCTAGAAGCTTAGGTTGTAGGTTCCTAAACATAAGGACCTTAAAAGTAGGTATCTAATTTTAGGCTTAACCTAGGTTGCTTAGGTTTTATTCACATGGCATAACCTAATGGTCAATGTTTAAATGCCACATGGCATAGCCTAGGTGGCCAATGTTTAGATGCCACGTGACTTAACTTGGGTGGCCATTATTTAAATGCCACATGGCATTTACCTAGTCAAAATGTTGTTTGAATAATCATAAAGTCATTTGATTGTTGTATTGACCAGTCAAAACTACTAGTTGAAATGACTAGTCAAAACTACTGATCAAAAATGCTAACCTAGGCCTAGTCAAAAAATACACGACCTAGTCACAATGGATAGGTTCAAAACAACTTGTCCAAAATGATTGAGAGGTTTTTTTGACGCTTGTCCAAAATGGGTCTTTTTTTACCAAAATTTCTAGTAAAAAAAATTAGGAATTCTAGTAGTGTAAGGTTGGAATCGGTCACATTCCATTTCAACTTGTTTATGGATTACATCGATTACTACTTATAGAGTACATGTTACCATCCAAGCTAGGGCAAACCTATAATCCAAAACATGTCAAAGTTCTAACTGGTCGTCTATTAGAACTAGAGAAACTATAGGAGAACCAGTTAATAACACAAGACCTGATAGCTTTTAACTAGTGGAACTAGTTTGTTATGGTTTTAGAACTAATACATTGAGACAAAATACTAGTTTGGAGATTATGTTTTATGGTTTATAAGAGCTATCAAAGCCATACCCCTAAGTTTTAGAGATGATGATTTGGACCATATAGGATCCAATATTGTTTACCAAACAATACAATACTATTAGTGATTATCAATATATTCGATCCTAATTCGATACTAATTAACATTAACAAGTTGAAACCCTATAGGTTTATGGAATTTCAAACACTTCAACCTGTTTTAGCTAAGCCTAGTGATTTTTTAACAAAGGAACCAATGGAGGTAACCCATTCTGACAACCTGTCCACCAAACAATAGGTTGAGGTAACCTATTTTGATAACTTGTCAAATGAAGAACTGGTTGAGATAAACCATTTTGGTAACCTATTCATCGAAAAATTAATTCAATTTAACATTAGAGGTTTAACAATAGACAACCTAACTAAAAGAAGAATAGATGATGATTTGTCCAAACTAAATTTGGTTCAAATAGGTATTAGTGACCTATTAATAAGGCAACTAGTTGAGAACCAACTTGATATCCCTTATTCCACGCAAAGTAATGATATCCCGGTAAGCATAATTAAAGGTGTCAACTTTTTAAAGTTGACACCTTTAAGGGCAAGTATGCCCTAAAAGTTGCATCACTCTCCAAGCACCGCTATTAACAAATTTTTATATGCCATCAAAGTTATTATACTTCTGAATACTTCAACAACAAGTTCCTAAAATAACAACATGTACATGCAAAACACTAATAAAACTTAAATTAACTTCAAATCCTAAATTAACATGTACACAAATTACTCAAAACATGATGGAAGTTAGTTGAAAGAAAAATGATTCATGTTCCATAAATGAAAATTGAAACACACAATCAAAATGAAATCTAAAAGTTCCTCAACAGGTCTATCCTCCTAGTCTTATACTAGTTATTTCAAATTACAATAGTCATAATTGACCATTATAAATAGTCATTAGCCAATATCTAGACTAAGAATCCAAATTTTCAAAAAACTACACATTATTTAACTACATGTTCAACTATTGGTTTTGCCAAGTATAGGTTTTGCAGATCACCTATTGACTAACCTACCAATCTATCTTCTTAACCCAATAACATTACCTACCAGGTTCAATAACTAGTTAAGTCAATATTACAGGTTAAGTTAAATAATATGTTAACACACCTATTAGCTTTAACAACATGTTTACATTATCAACATGTTAAGTCATCTATTGCCAAAATTTGGGTAACATTATCCCTCTTTGAAATCTACATTTCGTCCTCAAAATGTTAATTAAAAGTCCTGGGTTAAATTGGCCTTTTGTAACTAGTTGATTGATGACTTCTTTGACATATTCAACACCTTTTTCGACAAGTTTGGCTTGGTTTAGAATTTGAAAACCTTTTGGCACTGTAATCTTCTATCAATCGGGTGTGTTTTCAAGGTTGCTATGGGTGTTATGAATACCTCTAAGGCATGCAAGGTATTTGAGATTAAATAACATCCTAACGTATACCTATCTGGTGTGGGGTTAGAGGTAAATTAGCAAATAAAAATTTCAAAGATTCTAACCTGTTATCTAGTATGGTGAATGAAGGATTAACATGTTCAACGTGTTCCTTATTAGATATCTTATTATCTACCATAGGTTCATTGATAATAGTGGTAACTACAATAGGTATAGTAAAGTTTGAACATGTAAAGGTATGATTTCTAAACATGTTCCACCTCTTAGTGGACTAATTGGTTTAGTAATGGCAATAGGTTGTACCGCAAATGCTATTGTTGGAACTCTATTGCTAGTTCCAATTTCCACAAATACAAAATTAAGCGGTTTGTTCTTGAAATTAGGAAAAGTGATTTGGTAGGTGTGCAAAATTCAAGTTGGTAACTTTGTTCATTAGAGTGAGCTAGCTCCATACTGTCTTGAATCTGCTCCTTTGTGAACTCTTGAACAAGTTGCCACCATTCCTTCCACTTGGGATTTATGTTTCTGAAGACATGGTTTTACACCTTGAGTAGTGTATTGTCTAGCAATACCTCCTCAAACTCCTTCAACCTATTGTTCATCCTAACATGTAGAATTGGGGCTAGGTTTGTTTAATTGCACCTTAGTTGTCTCATATTGACCATTCCAATCTTGGATTTGGGTAGTTAGACTTTGCTTTTCCCTTTCAAACTTTATGCAAGTAGCTACCTATTGTTCTTTGAGGTCTTGACAAGTTTGCTCCAAATTGGTTATGATACCTTGTTGTTCCAAATTGGACTCCTCCATTTTGGCATAATCCCATGTCATTCATTCCAAATCAGATTTGAGATGCTTCAAATCATTATGGGTTTTCTAGTTGAGTTGGTTAAGTTTGACATACTCTTGTTATAGGTTCTTAGTTTTCCTAACAACCTATTTTACCTCTATCAATTTATTGGACATGTTTTGGTTCTCATGTTGGACCCTATTCATTTGTCCTTTAATTATGACTAGTTATTTGTCATGGTTCTTCAAAGTCTCTTGCATTGTTTTTAACTATAGGCTACAAGTTTACAAGCGATTGTGGGTTTTAGACAAGTTATCTTTAACTTGCTCAAACTCAACTCTAAGGTTTGAAAATTCTTTCAATGTCCCTAGTTAGGTTGTGGCACATACTAATTTGTCTTAGGTTTTTTATGGAATGACTAGAAACTGCGATAGGTTTGAATCTAGAAAACTATGGGTTTTCCATTTGCATAAATTCAACTGCATGTTGAATAGGTTGGGATAATTCTGCAATGGGTAGTACATGTTCAATAGACATAACATGTTCAATTTGGATGTTGTCAATTACATGATCTAGATTAGGTTCAAGTTTTTTTTCAATGTTGCCTTACATAGCTATTGCATTAAGCTCTTCTCCTCCTCCACCCTCAATTTCATTTGAATAGGTTCACTCTTCATCCTCTTTTGAATCAATAACCAGTGATCCAAAGTAGTCCTAAATTTCTTTCTTGGTGGTAAGGAAACAAGTTCAAGGCTTAACCTATCCTTTAGCGTAGGCAATTTTGTGTGCATTTTCAATTGATGAAACTGACATGTTGGTAAAGGAAATACAATAATCAAGTGTGTTAATCTTCTCTCCTTCAAGAATTGCTCCCTTTTAATAGGTTCAAGTGAAACATGTCGCTACTATGCAACTTGATGCTCTTGGCTAGTTAGTGACATAGGTTCCTTTAGGGTTGTTATACTTGGTGAAGGCACCTCAGACAAAGGGAACCACTTCTTAAACAAAATATATAGGATAGGCCTTGAATAACAATTATCTACTTTGGTTTTGTTAGAAACTGGGTTAGTTGTTACCTTTTTTTGTCATTTTGTCAAACGAGTTAATTCAACTAGTAATTTGGTCAACACTATGGAACACCAATTAACAAATTGCCCCTTGTTAGCTAGGTCAAAAGTAATAACAATCCAGTTGCTAAAATAAACTAACATTTTTTTTTAATAAAAAATTTACAAAATAGCTGCAAATCTTGTATGAAATCCCTTTTTCATGCATACTACACTCCACTACTCATTCTCAACATAGGCATGTGGACTTGCAATTCTTTTCAAGGTAGTTTTCAATTAGATTTTGCTTTTGTACGAATCTGTTACTAATGAAAAAGTTAGATTAGTGCAATATTTCAAAAGAAAGAATTTGGCACTAGAACACGATAATTCAAGGTCTCATAAATTACTACTCTTTTGTGGACAAAAAAAATTGATGCGTAAAATCCTATGGATTCTAAGACCAATTTTACCACAATTGGTGTAGGTTAATGTTGATTTAGCTGTAATAATAAGTACTATAGGTTTAACTACTACATTAGTTTCTTGTGTGGTTAAAAGAATATTGTAACTAAAACTAATAGGTCCACTTTCCTCACATACTATTGTAGTTTCCTTGTGTTCAATTAAGGTATGTCTCCTCATATGTGTAGTTGATAATCTTAGGTAAGGTAATAAACTTGCCTTAAAAATAGTGGTGAAAAAACATCTATCACTTGAACTTGTAAATAGTTTGGTAGTTTCAACAAGTGTTCATAGTAAACCTCAAGACATTCAATAGTTTGTTATTATATGTTTCGCAATTGCATGTAGACCTCCTCATCATTCTTTACAATTCTAAATCACTTGCAAAATGCTTGCTCCAATTTTTCAAAAGTGCATTTTGGATGGTCTTGAACATAACTTTCTCCCCATTCAGAGATACTATCCTTGAGAGTAAAACCAACAGGTTAATGATGTCAACTTTTCCCGTTTTACCATTAACTTTAATGGCTTTCTTGAACACTTTGATATGAACATCCGAATTAATGTCTTTGACGTAGGTTGGATATTGTAGCTTCTTGTATGACAACTTGGTTGTTGGTTCTAATACATGTTGCATAACAGGTGGTTAATACCATGGTGGTATAAACATGTGTGAGTCAAGTGTTGGCCATCCAAAAGATCCAACATGTGGATTAAAAGGTGGTCCTCTAGGTGGGTTCTCCTCTAGGTGAATTTCTTCCAAATGAGTTTCCAAGTTGTTTTCCATCTTGCGGTTGGTGAGTAGAACCTTTGGGTACATAAGTTGGTAAACTTGTAATAACCTATATAGTGGTTGGAACTAGTGTAGTAACATGTTGTTGGATAGGTTGTCTGTCCCTACTAGTCACTAGTTGAACCACTGTAGGAAATTGATGTCCAATAGAATATGGTGTATATGTTGGTGGTATAACAAGTTGTTCAAATACTAAGTACACATTCCTAGGTACATAACCTATATAATTCCTAAAGATTGAATAATCAAATCCTTTTGTTCTAGTTGGATACAAACTAGGATCTAAAGGCACAAAAGGGGGCATGACATTATACCACATTGGGTATGTTGAAATAGGTAATATATCGGTTTTACTTGGTACAATTGGTGGAATAGGTTGTGACCGAGTTGTTTGATAGTTAATAGGTACTATTGTATGACCTATACTAGGATTCATGGCTTGAGTTCCTAATATAGACACATTGGGTACTATTGTTATAGTGGTTGGAAGGACAAGTTGATGACATTCATCACCTCCTCCTAAAATTATTATGTTAATCTATCATCAACAAATGGATAACAATTGAACAAGTGTCCCATTTGATGACAATATGTATAGGTTACACTTATGGCAGTTTGGTTTCCTTTTGAAACCGGTTTATGATGCGGGACTTGTGATCTTCCTCCTAGACTAGGTATTGGTCTAACATGCCATGTGATTTGTGGATTAGTGACTACTTGTCGAACGACTATGGGTGTTGCTCTAGGTTCAATAGGTTTTAAATATGGTATAAAAATTGATTGATTAGATAGTCTTTGGTCAATGTGACGAAGTTGCTCCAACCTGTTGAATAGGTGAAGTCGTATCATCTCCGAATTAATTGGGACCAAATTGATGTTGGTGAGTAGTGGTTGGTTTTGAAAACTAGCAGATGTTGTAATTGATGCATTGGTTTTGGGTAAATTGGCGTTTCTTGATGAGTGGTTAAAAGTGTTGTTGGGTCATTCTATATAATTGGTTTTGCTACATTTTGATGTTGTTCATTGATTTTTCCCCTCTGTGCCACATCCATCTTTGGTGCATTCACATGTTCATCTCCCATAGGTTGCCCTTGTTATTCATCTTGCTCTTGATGTTTGACCTATTCTAATTTGTTTCTCAAACTTTTAGTAACTATTCTTGACATTTTCTAAAATCAATAGATCCTAAGAAAGCCCTTGCATTATTTTTTAACATAAATTTTTTCAGAATGACCCCTCCTAGTAATCAAGAGTTTATATGAATTTTTTTTTATAGATTGGGCGCCTATCTTACTTCAAATCTTTACATTAACCTCACCCTATTCTTAATTTTTAAAACAAAATCAAGAACAAAATCAAACTTCAATCCTAAAATTTACACAAAACAAAAAAACATATAACAAATTAAAGTTTCAAGCATGATTGGTTTCCAAATTTGATCTATTAAAAAAATTGAATCAAATTAGAAATTCTAAACATGATTACTTTTGAATTTTAATCCATTGCATGGTCGCCAAATGTTAATGGGTTTTTCTATGCCCATCAAAGTTATTCTACTTTTGAATTATTCAGCAACAAGTTCCTAAAACAACAAGTACATGCAAAACACTAATAAAACTTAAACTAATTTCAAATCCTAAATTAACATGTACAAAAATTATTCAAAACTTGAAGGAAGTTAGCTGAAAGAAAAATGGTTAATGTTCCACAAATGAAAATTGAAACACATAATCAAAATGAAATCCAAAAACTCTTCAACAAGTCTGTCCTCCTAGTCTTATACTAGCTATTTCAAGTTACAATAGTCATAATTGACCATTATGAACAGTCATTAGCTAATATCTAGATTAATAGTCCAAAATTTCAAAAAGCTACACCCTGTTTAACTACATGTTCAACTATTGGTTCTACCAAGTACAAGTTCTACAAATCACTTGTTGACTAACCTGTCAACTTATCTTTTTAACCTAGTAACATTACCTACCAAGTTTAGTAATTGGTTAGGTCAGTACTACAGGTTAGGTTAAATAATAGGTTAAAACACTTGTTAGGTTTAACAACATGTTTACATTTTCAACATGTTAAATCTCATGTTGCTAAATCTAAGTAACAACTACCACTTCTTGCTTTATAGTTACAATATAATGAACAAATGTGCCTTTTGGAATGTCTTTTCATTTTTTCATTTTGGATTCCTTTATATTTTTTGTTGCACCAAAATGAAGTAATGAATGCTCTAGATTAGTTGTGAGCCCTACCGACACAACCATATGCATTAAGAATATTGGGGTGTGACAAGGCTATTAGGGGTTTTTAGAGATTTCATGTTAGAATGAAGAATGATGGGTGTGCATGGTTGCATGGGGGGTTGTTTTTGTTCTGGAATTTGATTTTTTTTTTAACAAAAGCTGGTAATCATAGTTTTAAAACTTCAATTGCATGATTAGGGGTGAGAAGTCTATAGAGGGTTAGGGTTAGAAATAAATAACAAAATTTGTAATGTTTGGCACAACATTGGTCTCGTTTTGGTATTTAGTGAATAGTTGTGTAAGCAAGGATGACGCACTCCCAAATCCCGAGTCGAACCCACTTGAGTGTCCAACTATGTTGAGTTACGGAAAGTTGGGACTTGAGGGGCGCTCCCGACTTCCAGCACTAAAGAGGGGTAGAGGGGCGTGCTAGAAGTCCCGGGATTAAACTAGGAAGATGGACTAGAAGATCAAGCTTGAATCTGCATCCAAACCAACCACAAGAAGGTTAGTTAGCATTCGGGAACACCCTTGGGTGTTGGGACAAGCCACGAGCAACTTGGACTACTTGGCTCACCACGGTCCGGACTCGGGGGAAGCCACCACCTTCCCCCATATAGTATACTCTGTAGCTCTCTGCCGAGGCTACATCCAAATGACTTTTTTTCCCGGGACTCCCAAGTTGGAGTCCCGAAATTATCTCGGGTTGGAGTCCCAGGACTTTGGACGGTCGTAGCTCCTTGCCCCAAACTCGGATCGGGACGAGCTTTAAACCAAAGTTATAGCTCTCGTCGAGAGCTTTTCAACGCCATGTCGCACTCCTTAAGGCGACGTCAGGAAGAGGTCGATTCCCGACTTTTAGTGGTCGGGAGTCAAACTGGCAGTTTGACTCCCGGCCCTTCTTTTGCCCATAACTTGGGCTACAGATGTCCAAATGGGCAATGCAAGGCCATTTTGGACATCTACGCTTCAAGAGCTTTCCATTGATATAAAGAACGCGCCAAGGCAAAGAGATTTGACCCCTCAAATCGTCTTCTAAGTTTTCGGGAGTCCCGGAGGACTCCATTTTCCCACTTTTGGGAGTGAGTTGCATTCTCACACTTAGCCCCAAAGTGGGGTTGCGACAAAGGATGATTTGAGATTCTTGAAGTAATTAAAGGTGTTAATGAAGGGTCCAATGGAAATAGAGTAATTTTCAAGCATTATAAACATCTAGGATTAATTTGAAACAATGTAATAATTAAAATGAGTAAGGTGATAGGTTGGTAATTGTAACATGGATTTCATAATGAACGAAAATTTTATTCAGGTTATGGAAAAGTTCAAAGAAGAACTGCAAATACATGTTGAGTCCTAGGTTATGACACAATGGTAGTTCATAACTGCAAGAAATCTAATATGTGTTTGATGGTGCAAACTAAATAATCTACCTTGTTGTTAGGAGGTACTTGACAAATCGAACTTTGCAACTAAAGGTAGTGTCCAATGCCAAGAATTAAAAACCGTGCAAAAATCAAAATGTTTTTTGTTTGGTATAAAATTTTGTAGACAATTTTAGGTTCATCACTAGAAGTGGGGTCGATTTACAACAAAATCACCAAGGTACAAAAAATTAGAGAAATTTGATAATACCAAGTTTGAGGGGGTTTGACTTTTAGACGAAAGTGCACCTCTCACAATTTGGGATTTTCATCACGAGGGTACTGGGTTAGTGTTGACTTTAGGGATGACACTCGGGGCAATTTTTCGTTCATTTGTGTGGTTTGAAGCTCGTAAGACACAGTCATGCGTAACGTCATGAATTCAAAAAAAGGAAAAAATCTTTGATTACAATCAACTTGGCAATGAGTGTGTGGAAGATTTGGTACTTCGAGATGCGTGATTATAATTTATAGGTCAAGGAAAAAGAAAGAAAAATGCGAAGTAATGGTCTAGAACCATGGTAAAACAAAACCCTAAAATTAATGGAAGAAAGGTTTAAGTAAAATCTTATGGGGTAAAAAGTGGAAGGAGGTCAAAAGGATGCTTTTCTTTCTCCTTCTCCTTCCAAAGGCATCCAAACATGGAACATTCCAATGGCCACCAAGCTTGGACCCTTCCATTGGCCACCAAGCTTGGACCCTTCCATTGGCCACCAAGCAAGATGATTCCCCATTAGGCTCTAAACATTGGATTCCTTCCATTGGCCACCAAGCAAGATGCTTCCCCATTGGCCTCCAAGCATTGGATTCTTTCCAAGGGCCACTAAGCTTGGAACCTTCCATTGGTCACCAAGTTGGGGTCTTCCCTCACTTCCTTCCTTCTCCTTCTCTTTAAAGGCGTGAATTTGGATCATTTGTCTTTTTCTTTTCGGATATGATTTTCAATTTGAATATTTGAAAACTTGTTTCTACAACTTTCCTTAGGAGGAGAAGAATGATTAGTCCTAATAGATGGTGGAAAGAGAAAAAATAGATGGGATAATAGTAGTACCTTTGAAAAAATGGAAATGAGTAGGGGTACATTTGGAGTTTGAAATCTTAAAAAAATTTCATAAGACCTCTTAGGTTTTGTAGCATTATTTTTTTAAAATTTAGATGTAAGCTTGAGATTTAGTAAGCAAATGCACTTTGTAGCTAACTTTCCAATGAACTAATGCAAGCAAATTTGGATAACATATGTGATGGCAATATTGTTTTGAGTGATTAGAGGTTTGTTGTCAAGTTGAGTTTTTTGCTTTTGTAAAACCCTCTCGGGTTCTATGGCACAACTTTTTATTGATTTAAGTGTAGGGATTAAAATTTATTAGCAGGTGCACCTTCTAGCTAATTTTCTAATGAATTAATGCAAGTTAGATTTGGATAACATATGTGATAACAACAACATTTTGAATGACAGGAGGTTTGTTGTCAAGTTGAGCATTATGTTAATTCTTTAGGAGTTGGTTTAGGTGGATGATAATTTAACATAAAATTCTAGGATTTGGAAATTTTGAACTTTAAAAATATATCTATCAATTCCAAATCATAAATGATGCATAGGAGGCAAACTATTTGTTTTCAACTATAAACGCAATTCAATATCTATATATGCATTTTGCATTTTTCCTTCACTAATAACGTATGTATCTTCAAGTATAATCACTTCATAGAATTAGGAGTAGAGGGACGGAAAGTCACCTCACACTTAATTGAGAGAAAAAACAAGCAAAAGGGAAGTAGAGTTGAGAAAAGAAAGAGAAGAGAAAAAGGTAGAAAAAAGAAAACTATAGAGATTTAAACTGACATGGTGAAAATCGACAAAGAAAAAGAACTATAGAGATTTGAAGCTTTTAGAGCAATTGAAGCAATTTATATTGAACCACTTGCATCAAGGTCACTTTTTATAATTTGAGAAAATATTGAGAATTTTGGGGAAGAAAGAGACGTAGAACATGAAATTTTTTAAGCATTAAAACGTGTTGCTACTATGAGAGGACTTGAAACATTGCGAGGTCTTTGAAGACAATTTTCACCTCTTGCACCTACATTTGTAATAATTAATGATTATGAAGAGGAAAAACAAGTTGAAAGAAAAGCTACAAAGAAAGAAGAAAAAGTTGAGTGACATGTTGAAGTTGAGCAACTAGAAACTTTTTCATTAGTATCAATTGAAGGAGGATTCTTTGACATAAAAGTTGATTCTCTTGACACACCTATTGCTGTACCTATCAAGTTTTGGTCTAAATACATGATGAAGTGCAAGGGAAAAAAAAAGGTGGAAGTGGGGTAGTTCACCTGCCAAAGTAACCCATAAGCAAACACCTATTGAAGTGAAGGAAATTCAAAAAATGCTTGGATTTGGATGGGATCCAAAAAATGATAATGGGCAGAGTGAGCCGATTTCGGTGGCTTGTTTGTTGTTCACTTGATAATTCCATGACTAGACCTATTGGAAGAGTTTTTAAACACCTAGAAATCCACAAAAGATGGACGGATTTGAGGGTAGTTATTTGTGGTGAAAGAATCACCATTGACTAAATGCTAATCATTAAGCAATTTGGCGTTAGTGCTGAAGGAGTAGTTGATGCAACAAACATGTTGGTAAAAAAAGCTCAAGTTGCTTTTAAGAACATAGCTAGAGTAGATGCATTTGTCAATAAAGAACAATGGAACGTCATTCGAATGAAAGAGGAATACCATGCTAGGTTTGCTGCAATCCTGCAAATTAGTTACCAACAAGAAAGGTTAGCATATTTCAATTATCGTATTGCCATCACTTTGAATTCGGCAAATAAGGGAAAGAAGATCAACTGGTGTTCCATTATGTTGACACAAATGTCAATAGAACTAACCTAGTGGATTAAGCACCAAAAGCAAATTGCAACAAGGTTAGTAGCACCTGACAAGAAGGCAACAACTTGTTACTTTGGACTTGTTATAAAGGTCTATTTACAATAGTGGTTTCCTTGTTAGAGGAGGATACATTTGTTGATTTTCCAAAACCACGACTGATTTAGGGGAGAGAGGAAAATATTATTACGAAGCTATTTAGAGAACCTTTTTTGAGGTTGTGACCAAGGAGGAATTCATTAGGGAACAACAATTGGTGCGTTTAACTAACATCTAGCCATGACTAATTCAACGATCACAACAACTGAAGATACGAACTAAAGTGTCAACACCCAAGGATTAGTTGAGTTTAGAACCAACTAGTTCACCACTAAAGAAAAAACCTCACATTTGTTAGTGAATTGTGGTTATGGAGGGAGGTGATGAAGACATGGAAGTTGATGTCATTACATAACAAAAAGACAAATCAATAATGACGAAAAGTGACCAATTCATGGAGGATTGAAATGAACTTGATTTTGAATAGGTATTAAATCAAGAACCTTTACCTGTTTAAGAAACTTCTATTCCTATACAATAGTTAATAACCCATTATCAATAGGTACAAAACTAGTTCAACTTAAACTTATTGAACCAGTTTAGCCTAGACCTATGTATATTTTTCTTGAGATGCCAACAGCCTATGCTCAACACAAAGCCTAACATAGGTTACATTTTTTTTTGAGCAAGTAGCCTTAGTTGCCCAAATTTGGTCTCAAACAATAGACAACTTAGCTGATTTGAGAACCAAATACAATATTACATAGAACTTATTAAAAGACACCAACAACCAATTATAGGCATGTTGCCTAGTATAGAGATAAGGACTTGACTATTATAAAAACCCAACTCTTTAAACTATAGATAGATAACAAACATCTAGTTGTTAAAAATGTTGAAGCTAAAAGAGTAATTAAAAGGTTGAAACCTTACAATTGGAATATAATGAGTTAACCCATGCTCATTTCAAAACCTGTAATGACTTAAAGACCCTACATATTGATTTTGACTGGTTAACAAAGGATTATTGCAAGATGGAGGCTATTAATGTACAACAAGAAATGATTTTGTTGGAGTTGGAAAATACATGTTTACAATAAAGGGAACAATTGATAGAAGTCTACATTGTTGAGAAGCTTGAGAATAATACATTGGGGATGGGCATGCATAGAATTGTGGAACAAATGGGAAAAAATGATTTAGAGAATTGGGTGAAGATCATAACTCCTGAAACATGGCTTATTGCGACATCGAATTGAAAGCATTATGGATATCCACCTATAGCACCACCCAATTTGGGTGCAAATCTAACATTGCTCAAACACCATGAACCACTGTTTCATAATCACCATGAATTGCTAGACCAAATTGATAAGGACTTAAATGCTCCATGAGAATATCCCTAAATTGAATAATTAATGTGCGGGCAATTAGTTGATAGGTCACCTCATTGATCGTGATGGGATGTATGCCTTCAAAATGTTTTCTAATGTTTTCAATCAAGATGCAGAAAGCAAACGTAATATTGAAAGTGGAACATGACTTCAAGCAATGTGCCCACGTATTTTGAAAAAGTGGTCGAAGCCATTCACAAAATCATTTGGGACAAAACAATCTTGTAAAAGCTCATACACCATACCCAAGGGGCCATTGGAAGAAAGACGTGGTGAATGAGAGCCAAGGTAGAAATAAATCATTTCCAATCTAAAGTGAGTTCCATTTTGAAATGGAAATCATTAATGAAAGGGGGAAAATCGACCTTAAAAAATGGATGGAGAAAACAAAGGACTCATGTGGTTTTGTTAGATGGGGTTGTAGGTGTGTTCAAAGCTAATGCACATATTGCTTGAGCATATTCCCCTACATGAACAAGGGCCCATACACGGTGTAATCGTGTTAATGGAGGTGGGGTAAGATTTAGTGTCGATGTTGAACATCTATAAGAAGCTAAAACAAATGTTTTAATTGTGTGTTCTTTCTGTAATGTCTCCCAATCGCCACCTATGTATCGACATAAGCAAGTTCAAGTCTCTTGATGACCTTTCTCACCACCTCATAGAGGAAAGGACAACCATCAAGAAGGAAATAACTTAAAAAATTCCAAGTTGTAATATCAGAATGATTAAATGTTGATCGAAATAAAAGGATATGCAAAGTTCGTTGAACATCAACTTGAAAGGCATATGAAATATGACGGTATGAACGAGGACAAAATAAACCTAAATGGAAAGCATCAATGATGTCTACGGATGTAATCCTCATCGATGTTGAAAAGAGAGGAGAACATGGTAAAGTTAGGGGCAACATTGCCTTTGAGATAAATGATTATTTATGAGCAGTGCATGAAAACTAATGTCGTGTTACCCTCCCCCCCCCCCCCCCCCCCCCCCCCCTCCTCCTAATACACACCAAAAAAAGGAAAAAAAAAAAGGGGGGAGAGGGAAAGGGGGGCAAAAAACGAATAAGGGAGAAGAGGTCAGGGGGGGGGGGGGGGGGGGGGGGGGGGGG
>Ga0116227_10003779_pt1 | contig 33371 bp, 19 predicted proteins | sample S1TSphgellanicum_FD_89693 | JGI IMG/M metagenome (GOLD analysis project Ga0116227, IMG submission 89693) | Host-associated microbial communities from peat moss isolated from Minnesota, USA - S1T2_Fb - Sphagnum magellanicum MG | ecosystem: Host-associated > Plants > Peat moss > Unclassified... | reverse complement strand
TTTAAAATTAAAATTTAAAAAATAAAATGTATTTTTTTAAAAAAATATAATCTCCCCTTTATTTTTTTAATTTATAAAAAAAAAAAAAAAAAACACAACTTGGAGAAAATTGTATAAACAAAAAAATAGATAATGAATAAGAATTAAATGATTTTATTATTTGAACAAAATGTGATGCAAATTAAGCACTTGATGGATTAATAATAAGAAACCACAACTTGTGTTAGTGAGATTGAAAGGTTTAGCCCTTTGGAGGTCTTTTTATATTATCCAATAAAACCTTCTAAAAGATCATTAGTTTTTTTTTAAATTTTCAATTAAGACTTTTATAATTTTTTTCTAGAAACTTTCGTTGACCACATCTAGAAGTTAATTATGTTTTAGAAGAAATTTCTTCTTCCTACATATTCTAAAAAAATATTCTAAAAAATTTCATAGTTTTTTATTTTCTAAAACTTCAAAACATAATTTTCAAAAAAAAATTTGAATTTTTTTGAAATGATGAACATATTCTACAAGGATCTTTTTGGAAACTTCCAAGCATATTTCTTAGGGATTTTTCTAAAAAATTCTAAAAACTTCCAAACATATTTTTCATGGATATTTTTGGAATTTTTAAAAATATCTAAACATATTTTCTAAGGACATTTTTAGAAACTTTTAGGAACTCTCTTATTGTTATTGTCCATGATAGTTATGCACATGTTTCTTATCATTATGTTGGTTGGACTATCATTTATTTTCAAAAGATAAAAGGATTTATCAAGTTGTGTGTCATTGGCCTACAACCTAAAAATTAAACACACATCCATGGTTGATATTTCAAAAACCTATGCATACTTCATAGTGGAAAACCCAAAGTGAAAGGTTACAAGTCCCATGCATGTTAACTATTGCAATCAACTTTCAAATTATAATTGGTGTGGTTAATGATTTGGGATTTGACAAGGGTACCCATCAATTCTAACCATTGTGTAGGTCTTCTTTAATTCATAATCTACCCAAACATAATGATTAGGGTTGAACATGATTTGTTCTAAAAAAATTGGTGTTGTTATGGGTTACATCCAAAGGTGATGATTGGACCAATTCCATTGTTTGGTTGTGATAGTAAGACTAAATTGATGACTAATAAACCAAAATTGTTGAATCATGTGTTCTTATGTTGATACCTACAACCATCATTTTCAACCCTCATATAACACATAACCCATAATTATCCTAATTGGTACAACACATCCAAACCAAAGGATATGAATCCAAGCCCAAAAAACACATAAGGAAAACCACACAACTTGTGTAAATATTCAAATACTTGCAAAAACATAAGCTTATGTTTTGAAATGGCGACTTGAGATCACACAACTTGGAATTATATTTCATAATATCTTGACTATTTTCACATTATAACTAATACAAACTTACCTTAATTTACTTATAATAATTAGGATGTAAACATATAACAAGCACAAAACTTTTAACAATTGTTGTGCATTCCTAGGTTAATGCTTACAATCATCATTGTCAACCCACATACAACCCATAACACATAAATACTTTGAATGATACAACACATCCAAACCACCCCCTTATTTGGGGCTTAGGCTCCCCTAAGTTAAATAACAATGTAAAAAATACCATATGGAAATCCACCATGAATGAATATTTTAGTTTTAAATTGAAATGATCAATAGGCTAGGTGCAAACATGAACCCTATCATTAATCACTTAATTGTAATCCATCCATTCCATAGCCAAATGTGAGTCATCTTGGAAATAACTTAAGTTATTTCTTCTTATTTAATTACATGAATAAACATCTTGGTTGTCATGTGCATTAAAGCCAAAACCATTTTTCAATTGACAATTCTTCCAATCGTGGTGTGAAACATCCCATATGCCAACCTTTAAAACACCAATCACAAATCAACATAATAGCAATTCTTGTAAACTATCCACAGAACATACAACAAAATATTGTAGGGATGATTACCAAGGATCAATCAATTTGGCCATCAACATTAAAAAGATTATATGACACACAATTGTGCATGTGATCATTCCATGTGTAATCGTCATGGCCCTATAACAACACACCAAAAGCTAACACCTTTTGCACACACAAAATGACATGTCTTGTAATCACATCTAATGTAATTAATGTTGTATATTGTAAATAAACATAATCCCCTAGTTCAAATTTATAGACTCAAGGTCAATAACCACCTCCTTGAATAATGGCATATTGAAATGTATTTTGGTGTTAAGCAATTGTAAAATTTTCCATAGCCATTGGCATTGCACATTAAAACAATGTTGTTCATTGTTCACATGTTCAAAGCCACACATTTCAATCATCCAAATTGATGACTGCCATCACATCTTCTAAAAGTGAAATTGATAGTTTGAATTCATGACCAAACAATATAAAATATGATGAGAAGGATGCAAACAAAACTTGATGATTGAACCTATACCCCATAACTAACCATGGTAATTGTAAATTTCAATATTTAGTATGGCCCTTTTGGAGCCCATATTTTGGCAAAACCCATTTTGTTGTTTACACCATTTGTTTAATTAACATGTCTACCTAAAGATGGTTTCATGAAATAATGTGATGACCTATCAGTGTTTTTCACACAAGTTTTGGAATTCCCCATGGAATATTGTTCCTTGATTGCTGAATATTTCTATTAGAACACCAAACCTACTAAACATCTTATCTAAAATGAATATGTTGTTAAATTTTATTCATGTGATGTGACACTAACACCAACTCCAACCACTTGGAGAAATGTTCAAATATAACTAAAACATATTAATTATGTAGTATTATCAATTCAATAATTAAGTCGAAAAAATCAAATGATGGGCAATGTTGTAAATAAGGTTTAGGTGTGTTGAGTGATGGCCAAATTTGATCACATGCCACACACCAAAAACACATTGTTGAACATATAGTTGAATCCTTTACCATTAATATTACATTTGGAACAAATTATAAATCCATCGAATCCCAAAGTGGTGCAACTCTTCATGAAGATGTTGCACAAGGCTTTCAATTTGTTTTAGGCAAAGCACAACCCGCACTTGTCCATCTAGCCACACCTTTTTGTGAACGTTCAATGGTATTGTGTAGCAAGGTAGATTTATGAATTTCAATTATATTGTTCCTTTGAAAGTTCTCAACCATGAATGTGAACATTATTCTTTGATCAAACTTGCTTGATTTATGTAATTAATTCATGATTCAATGAACCCAGATGGTGCACCCCCAAGTTTGTTAAATGGTATTGGGGTATGTTTTAGTTTTGCAATTGAATGTAAACGTAGGGCACTCCTTAGTTCCCACAAAGATAAAAGGCTTGAGAGTTTCAAGATGAGCTTAAGGGGAACTCTTCAAGTCGAACCCATGGACATGTCAAATTATATAAATCGAAAAAAATGTGATTATTGTACACGAATGAATGAGCCATAGGCAACACATTATTGTAAACTTTCACCAATGCTTAAACTTGATGAGGAATCATCATTCTTCTTTTTATAATATATATTATGGTTCCCCATGAAGGTTGCATCGAAACTTTCGAAAGGGGGTTGAAAATTTGTAAAGTTATAAGTCCAACCATTTTGGGGGTTCATAACTTTTGTGCTTGGTCTTCAATCAAAGAACTTTCAAGGGCAAATATTTATTTTTGAAAATACATTTTCAATGGTATATCAACTTTCAAATTGGAATTGAGTTAACCTTTTTATTGAATGTTTTAATGATTGGGAATCATTTTAGTAGTTTGATTCCTAACCCTTCAAATGACCATAGCTCGTGTTTCAAATATTTAAATTGAAATTGTAGCCCCGCCTTAGCTATTAACTTTTAAAGATTTTTTCAACAATCTAAAAAGGTCATAATCTAAACAAGGTTTTGTTCTTTAAATCTTGTTCAAAAAAGTGGAGACATCATGGGACTTTCAAAATGAGAATCCATTTCGAAGTGTTGGGATCCACTATCTTGTACTTTCTCACATTTATGAAAAGAATGCTTAAATTTTGAAACACTCTTTGACTAGCTCCTTTCGTCATACCCCAAATTTGGTTGTAAACCTAAAGTTATGGTTGTAGCATCACATATCTCTTATAAAATATACAAACAAACCTCATCCTCAAATCACTAAAAGATTGAGGTGCCTCGATAACACCAAAAGCAACACTTTAAAAAGCTTTGCAAGCAGGGCAACAAAAAAAATATTGAAACCAAAAAATAATAATAATAATAAATTATTGTCTCCAAGATTACAACCAAAAAAAACATAAAAAACAACACAACACCAAAAGCAATAATGCCCTAATAAACAAAAGAAGCTTGAAAAAAAAACAAGCTACAAAAACACTACACGAAACCTACACCGACCAAAGAGCTCTCTCAACTCAAATAGAGAGGAGAAAATAGTGTTGAAACTAAAAAACCAATCAACAAAGATAATTTCATTTTTATTTTTTAAAAGGAGGAGAGAGAAGACAATTTACAAGCTTCACAATTTGACAAAATCAAAAATCAAAATTTTCCAAAATTTTCTCAAGTTAGGCCATCTTTAAAAAAAGCCCATGATGGCCTAAACACTAACTAGGTATGGTTGGCTCTTGAGTAGTTACTAGGTAGTTACCTTCTTCATAGGTAGGTGAAGAATGCCATGTTTGCATTTGTATTTATTTCATAAGTTTTTTTGTCCTTGTTGTTGTTGCACAGAATTTGAGAGAGAAGTTGTTGTTGTACTACCTAGGTAGTAGTATTTGTAAGACCTTAGTATTTTTTATTCAAATAATTTAAGTTTTTGTCCTTGTGGTTTGTTGCAAAGATATTTTGAGAGAGTTGTTGTTGTTGTTGTTGTAACTTTCATGGTTGCAAAGCTTGAGAGAGAGAGAGAGAGAGGGAGAGAGGGAGAGAGAGAGAGCGAGGGAAGGAGGGAGAGAGAGAGAAAGGTCGTGGGAGTGGTGGGTTTTGTTTTTGCAACCCAAGATGTTGTTCCAGATCCAAAACAGAGGAGGAAGTTATTAGCTCAAAAGGTAGCACATCCCATTTCCATCTTTGCATCCATCATAATAACAAAACAAAAACAAAAACAAAACAAAACAAAAAGCTGCTGCAAAATTAGTAGCAAAAGAAGAAGAACAACAACAACAAGTACAACAACAACAACCACAAGTTCTTCAGTACTTGTAAAGTGTATGGTGAGCAAACAACAAACAAACTTCGCTTTGTGTGTGGAGCTTTTGAAGTATGTTTTCACTGGAGTTTTAGAGAGACATGCGGCAGTTTCAGAAGATCCACAGAGAGACAGACACAGACAGAGAGATATTTGAGAGAGAGAGAGAGAGAGAGATTTGAGAGGGGTTTTTTTTAATATGTTTGTCAGGGAAGGAGATTGAAGTTTGGAGGGAGCTCATCATCATCGTCGTCATCGTCATCATACATGTGGACTATGGTCTGCTTATCCAAAAGGAGAGAAGCTGGGAGGCAGTTGGACTGGAGAGAACATGAGGCTCTTGGCTCCTACTCTGCAACAACACGTATGTATGTATCTGTGATACCACTTTGCAAAAGAATTTTTGAGAGTTTTTCCAAAGGAACTCCAACAGCACCTGATTGCACCACCAGGTTAGGGTTAGGGTTTTGGTTCAGTCACTCACACTCTGCATATCTTCTTCTTCTTCTTGGTTTTGAAGACTATGATGGCACAGCAGGGAACAGCATGGTCTGAACCTACAATTGTTTGCCTTTGCAGGTATCTGAAACAGATTACGTGAATAAGTAAGTAGTCACGACAGTCAGTTGGCAGTGGTGGAAAGATCAACGCTAGAATGCCCATGGGTAGTCGTAGTAATAAGAGAAAAACTGCAGCAGTTGCAGCAGCAGGCGATTGTGTGGGTGACTGTGTTGTTGTGGCATGCTGTTGCCCATTCACCATCTTGCACTTCTTGGCGCTGGTATGCATCAAACTACCCACCAAGTTGGCAAACAAGGCTGTATCCAAGCATCAACTCTTCAAGCAGAGAAAGAGAAAACCTGCTGCAATGCCAGAAGTTCTACTTGATGCCGAGGATGCTGATGATGATGATAGTGATGCTCATGACACTGACAATGACGTTCAGAGAATCGCTAACTATTTTTCTTCATCCTCAGTAGGGGAAGGGAGGAGATTGGTGGAAGAATTAGACGGGAGGGACATTGAGCTCCATGACACAGCAACACTACACACTGAAAATCATGAGCAAGTCACTCAGTTTCAGCATTTCCATTCTGTCACCTCTGACTCTGGTTTCCACTCTCCTTCAATGCCTAAGGATTATTGAAAAAAATGGTGATTTGTTCAGGAGGAAACAATGTAAGGCTATCCACTGGTGTTTTTTTCCTCAGTTATGATGATGAGGGAGCTGCCTCATAATCTCCACAATATTTTGAGGAGGTGGCTTCCAGGTTTTCTCCCCCCCCACTTTTTTGTGCTTCTTATTGTTTTTAATTTTCTTTTCTCATGTCAGAACATTTTGACTCCATAGCAGAATTCAGGATGAGTTGATTACCTTCAAATTGTGTTGTTGTGAAGGTGATGGCTCTGACACTTTATTAGCAACTCTCATAAGTTTATAACATAGCTCATTGTCATGTTACCTTCAAAATTGCTGTTGTGGAGATTTCACTGCAATTCATAGACTTTCGTGGAGGTTTTTTTTTCCCTCCACAATGTCACAGATCTAGTAGCAGAAATTCTCAACCTGTATTCCTGGACATCCTGAATAATTAATTGGACCTGATTCTAGCTATACATGTGGTTGTGAGGATGTCTTGCAGTCAAACCATTGTGCATGGGTGTGTGTGTGTCCTTAATATTTGCATTCTTTTCTCTCTTGGTCCTGTGCCTCCTATTTTGTTTTGTTTCTCTGTTGTTGCCTTTTGTGGGTCTTCCCTTCTCTGGTGTAGGGTGCTAGCCAGTATCATGGTCGAGTCTTCCCATTGCTTCTGGATTAGTGATAGAAACTTAGTACTTAGGCTAGTTGTTACAATGGCCTATACCCACTGAAGGGAGCTGATGAAGTTAATGGGTAAGTTGCAGTAGAGTCAAGCATCAGAGCAAGCAACCTTTGATCCTTGAAAATAGTTTTTGTGTGGCACATCTGACTTACATCAAGGAATCTCTTCTTGCAGGTCTTCAAAGAGGCCATATTAGAGCTGATTTGAGCAGAAAAAGCCTCCAAAAGAGTGAGGAAAAAATTCATTCTCAAACCCTATTTTTGGAAATGGACAATATCCTTGGGAAGCATGTTGCAACTTTTTTAGGCTCTCTTAGTCCAGACCCAAGACTCATCAGACTTTGTTAGGGTCTCATCTTAGTCCAGACCTCAGGCTTTTTCCGAGACTCATCAAACTTCATTAGGGTCTCTTCTTAGTCTGGACCTGAGACTTGTTTTGATACTCATCAGACTTCTTTGGGGTCTCTTCTTAGTCCAGACCTCGGGCTTGTTCTGTGACTCATCAGACTTCATTAGGGTCTCTTCTTAGTCCGGACCTGAGACTTGTTCTGATACTTATCAGACTTCTTTAGGGTCTCTTCTTAGTCCAGACCTGAGACTTGTTCTGAGAATGTAACCTGTTTTTGTGTACTTTGAAGGTTCTTTCCTATGTGGGGGGGCAGGTGGTACCACCTGATGGAAGGGTGTCTCACTCTACCAGGCTTACTGTGTTCCTAGGTCAAGATCTGGGAGCCAGAAATTCAGCAACCAGCTGGGCTTCCTGTCTTACCTCACAATCTCAATCTGGCATAAGAATTGTTACATGAAATACAGAAATCTCATTATAATAACCTATTTTCAATTTGCATGAATTGTGATCGGTGGTGACCAGTGTGTGGGTGGGTATTTGATTTTGTTAATCATCACTGGTTCCAGTTTGTTTTGGAAGAAAAAAATGAGAATGAAAAAAAGCTCTGTTTCCAGTTATTTCAAAAATCTCAAAGAACCAACTATTTTCATCATGAAGGTGGTTTTTTTCCCCCAAATTTTTGAGAATTGTGGTTGTATATCAGATCCATTTGTTGGGTCTTTAGAGCTGTGGTTATGAACCCTAAGAATTACCCTGATAACTGCCAAGGGTTTGTAGCTGTTTTTTTATTATCATGACCCAACACTGGAACCAACCAAGTTAGTTATTTGTTTCTTGTCAATTTTTTGAGCACTATGGATATATATCAGAAATTGGTTCTTTGATTTTTTGAGAGCCATGGTGATGAGCCTTGAGAATCACCCTGATAACCACCCAACACTGGTAGTACCCACCATAGACAAGTATGTTGGGTGCAAAAACACTTGGCCTTTTAAATAGGGTTTTCCTAGTCCAGCTCCAATACTCATTCCAAGGGAAAACAATGGGAGAGAAAAAAGAAATTGAGTATAATCTATAAGCATTTTGTATAACAAATCTTCCACAATTTGACAATCCTAAATCTTGGAAAATGACAAGATTTCTGTTGTACAAAAATATGTTCATGACACTTGTTTTTGGCTTTACCCATAAACATACACATGCTGGCCAAATCAATCTGATTTCTTTATTCCACTGATTCACCTAAAACTACAACATTCAAACTTTCAAACATGCTTTTTATTATTGGATACATATAGCTATTGTTTGCAGAAAATTTGACATTAAACAATAACAACCCACAAGGTCCTTGATCATCCCATGCAATTTGAAGGAGACATGTCATTCAAATAATCTTAGGGTTAGCTGTGTAACAAACTAACACTCCAAAGCCTACTTTTCCAATGGAATGTCCATAATCAAAGTCACATATATGGCAGAACTGTAACCTAAAATGAATGGACGAAGGATGAAGAAAGCTAAAAGTATAGAGCTTTCAGTGGGTCATTTTTTTAGGAGGATGTAGATTGTGGTAGTGAAAGGAAATTAGGTTTCCTTCTTGTGGCATTGTTTTGTTTGTTATGTTTATGTTTTGCAAGTTGTGAGAGTGATGGTTGCAATGTTGAATGGTGATGCAGTTTTTGTTGAGCTATCAAGACCTCATGTGTGGTGTGCTTGGCTAATATTTATCTCTTGTGAGACTTAGCTCTTGATGGAGAAGAAAAATGGGAGAACAATGATTTTGGATGGTTGGATTCTAGAAAGGTGCATTTGGAGATCTTCAAGAAGGATTTAAAGGCGTAGTGGTAGGATCATCAAATGCATTAGGAGTGGGGATCATGAAGCTAAGTTTTTGCTTTTATGTTCTTTGTTTCTGGAGTTGGTGAGGATAATGTGTGAGATGAATGCTAATTATCCTCCATCATCATTGTGTTCAATTTCTCCAAAATCTCTGGTGTGCGTGGAGAAGTAGATTAGGGTGTAAAACTAGGTCACTTGGATAGGGTTCATATGGAAATGATGATAAGCACTAGGGGTTTTGAAGGAGCTGTTTTGTGAAATTTCTTCAAGTTTGGTATAGTTGAGGAAATTGGGCATTTCTATGGTGTTGCACAAGAATGGTTGTAAAAGTGAGTACTTATTTGCATAGACGCTCTATATGAATTCTATTTCCTTGCATATATCATGGATGGGCTAATATGGTGAATCTTTCAAATTTGGGTTTTTAAAAGGGATTGTCTTGTTTGTCAAAGCTTTTGGGATGTGGGTAGCACATTGTGGATTCATGGTTTGATCCTTGTGTTTTATGGTGGGATTTTTTATTAAAAGGTTTGGGATTAAGATGCCATTTAAAAAACCATGATGGCTCTAGAGAATGAATCCAAAATTATTTGATGCAAGTATGAACCAATAGGAAATGTAATGTTTGTGAAATTGATTTGTTCATATTTACTACTTATGTTGGTAGCAAGAACTATCCCTTGATAAAATCATGCATATTGTTTGGTGTAGTGTTAGGCGAGTATAAAAAAAATGTGAGAATCGTTTCAAGCCAATTCTCAATTGGAAACCTTCAAGGTATCACATTGAATGATGCCCTTTATGAAATTTGACTGCAAGGTTTTATGTAATGTGATAACCAAGACTTTGAAACCCTGATGAAATGTAAATTTATATTTTATTGAAACCCTAACATGGTATTAAAAAAATTCAAGGTCAAGGTTTCAAGGTTTAGAATTAATTAGGTAGTCGATAGTTGGTAGTTAGTAGTCAATAAGGTTTAGTGTTTAATGTTTAGTCAATAGTTAGTAATTAATTTAGGGTTTAGTTAGGTTTAAGATTTAACAAGTAAATAGTGTTACTTGTTGTTTCATATAAAGCAAATGTTTCAAACTTTTTTTCATTGTGTGATTTTTTTTTTGTTATTTTTTTTGTTTGTTGTTTGTTGCTTAGATTAATTTGCTTGATTAGTTGCTTTGGTTAATAGTTAGTAATTGTTTTGATGTTCCTTGCTCAACACTCCTTGTTTGGCGTTCCTTGCTTGACATTGTTTGCTCAACATTGTTACTACTTTTACTATTCATTATTCAACATTGCTTGCTCAATGCTCCTTGCTCAACATTGTTTGTAGGGCATTCCTTGTTCAACATTGCTATTGTTCTTATTGATGTTTGCTAGACACTCTTTGTTCAACACTACTTTTGTTGCTCCTTGTTTGACATTGCTTGTTCGACGTTCCTTGTTCAATGCTACTTGTTCAATGCTCCTTGTTTGACGTTACTTTTTTAGCACTCCCTGTTGATATTGATGTTGTTATTGTTACGCGTTATTCGACACTGCTACTTTTCTTATTATTCGTTGCTCAACACTACTACTAACTACTCCTTGCTTGACTCCACTACTCTTCTTGCTATTCCTTACTTAACAATGTTATTCTTCTTTTTGTTCCTTGCTCAACGTTGTTGCTCTTCTTGATACTCCTTGCTTAACATTGTTGCTTCTTTTATTGCTCCTTGTTCGACATTGTTGCTTTTCTTGTTCTCCTCTTAATGATCCTTTGCTCATTTGTTTTCAACACGACTTGTTCAGGTACTTCTTTGGTATCCCTGTGATATTGCTCCTCCTTGTTCAACATTGTTATTCATGTTCCTCCTGTTTTAGATAAGTATTCTCCCCCCCCCTTTCGTTTTTTGTAGGTGTGGGAAAAGCTATCCAAATTCAAATTTTTTAAGCAAATGTTGGAAGGTGAAATTTTTTTTCTTCAATCCTTATTTGTTGATAATTTTTTAAATCATCCATGCTTTTGGGAAATTTTGGTAAACAATGTGTTTATTCGTTGTGTGCAAGAATTATTTGGACATTGTACATTTAATTATACACATTGCATTTCATTTGCACAATTGCATTTTATATTTTTTTAGCACATTACATCTTTTTTAAAAAATTCTTTCAATTGTTTATAAATGTTTAGGTTGATTTTCAAATAGCTATAAAAATATTATTTTGGCAAAAAAAAAATTAGTTTTAATTTCTCCTTCAAGGTAGATAATATTATTGTAGAAAATGGGGAAGTCAAATGAAAATGAAAATTTAATTTTGATTGAAGAAAATGAGACCAATGAAAATGAAATGCACATTGAAGAACACGTGGAAAAAGTAGAAAGTGGAAATGTGCAAACTAGAAAATAACATAATTGAAAAAAAAATGGGGAACAAATAAAGAAAAAAAAATTGCAAAAATTACATGTTCAAAGAAAAATTTGGAGAGGCCATAACATTTTTATTTTTTATGTTGGGTAGTTTATTGTGTGAATGATGAGAAAGAGGTTGAAGCTTGATCTCATCAAGTCGTGAAATGTATTATGTGTTATGATAATGTTGTAAATATTTTTAATCCAAGAACTAAAAAAAGGAAAGGTTTAATAAGGTCTATTATAGAACTTATGGTAAACTTGTTTTAAAGAAACATGTAGATGTAGATCATTCTATAATTTTAAAGAAAATTGAAAAAGAAATTAACAATGAAATAATAGAAAACGTTGAAAGGCAACCTACAAAGAAAAGGCCAAATGTCCCAGCAAATGTAATTTCTACATTTTTTTGTTGTAAAAGAATTTTTCAAAAAGGATGATATGCAACAAAAAGACTTTTTGCAAGACCTTGGCCTTTTGATTGTGAAAAGTAATGTACCATTGTAGTTTGTTGGAAATGTATGGTTTAAGCGTTTAATATTACATTTGTGTCCTAGAGTTGTGTTCCTTTCTAGAAAATAATTTTCTCATGAAATATTACCTAACTTGGTGGAAAAAATAGAATGAGTATATGTTTTGCCAAAATTACTAGATTGTATTTTTGCCACATAAAGCTTTGAGTTATGGATATCAAAGATGCATATGAGATATTTACTTTTGTTATAAACTTTTTGAGATCTAATTGGCAAACCAAATAGGTAACTATTGGTTTGTTTGAAGCAATAGAAATTATTGGGCAAACACTAGCTAACAATTTGACAAAATTGTTTGATCAATATGGGTTAAGAAACAAAATCATTACTTATGTTAAAGATGAGGGCTCAAATTTAAATACTATGACAATTGTTTTGAAATATGTTGTAAAACATGAAGTCCTTGGTTTGGATGAAAGTTTTCAGGGTTTTTGTTTCAACAATGTTTTTTTTAAAGCATGTCAATTTGCTATTACTAATGAAAAAAGTTTGCAAGAATCTCATGTTTGTTATAATCAAATCAACCCAATCAATTTGTAGAAATTTATGTAACTTGGCATAAAAAATTTAGAAAGAGTAGATAAAAATGGAACAAGGCTTGTTCAAATCCAAAACTGCTTCCAAGAAAATAAAATACCTTTAGTGAAGACAAGGTGATTATTTAATCTATTGTAATTTTTTTCCATAACTATTGCCTTTTCTTATTGATTTTATTCTAATTAAACATTCTAACATTGCAATTTTAAATTTTTTTTGCAAATTTACCAACAAAATTATTATGTTTAAGGAAGCCTTGCATTTCAAGGATGCTATTTTTTTTTTAATGATAAACATAAAACTGTCAAAATAAGTGGAAAAATGTTTCCTTTTCTTACTTGGCACATCTCTAAAATAATTGTGGATTTTTTATCTCTTGTTGTGATTGTTTGTCTTTTAAACCAATCTAATAACCATTGGTTGTTTTTTGATGCATTACAATTTGCCATTATTATGTGCTTAAAATTCAGGGAAAAAATTACAAACCCATTTGTCCCAATCCATTTAATTTATGATGATTTTTGAGTTGTATTTGTTTACTTCCAACATCAAAAAAGAAGTTTGTGGTGTTTTGGATTATTATTAAAAAAAATAAAAACTTGAAAAAAGAAAAGCTCACAACATGTTGTTTTTGATGTTAGACCTTATATTCAAAAGTCTTCATCTAGTATCTTTTGTTGTTGGCGGAGAGGAAGATGTAAGTATTGTGAATGAATATGATAGGAGAACTTTGTATCTTATGTTTTGGAAGTGTTATCATCATTTGCATCCAATGACAGAATCTGTTGGATGTGTAAATCAAACATGTGATGAAAATTCTAGTTTGGATATTTTTCAATAGATTGCATCCACAAGCAAGTCATCAAAAAAACTTGTCACCATGGAATTATCGATTTTTAAACAGTACCAAGTGGATCCCAAAGACATCAAGTGTCCTCTTTAATGGTGGAAAAAACATGAAATCATGTTTTCTACAATTGGTTTTTTGGCCTATAAAATCCTAGGCATTGTAGAATCACAAATTGAAACAAAAAGAATTTTTTCTTTAACAAGCATACTTACAAACCTAGGAAGATATCATTTGCAATTAGAAAATTTAGAAAATTTGATTTTTGTGAGCAAAAATTGGCCAAGTGATCTTAGAGATGGATGTAAATTGCCTTCCAATTTAGTGGAGTTAATTCAAACAAATTTAAGTTTTGAAAAGGATTTAGAAAAATTTAAAAGGCTCATTTGAACGAGATGAAATAGTGGACATATCAAAAATGTAGAAAAGAAAATTAAGATATTTTAACTTTTTTGGTGCAATCTTGTTTATTTTTAAACATTAAAAATCAATCAATATTTGAAATAATAAAATTTATAATAATCGGTACATGAAAACCAGCTTTGAAAACAGATAATAATAAGTGAAGCAAAGTCCAAACAAAACAAGATTTCCAAAGAGGTAAAAAAATCATTTACAACAAATGATTTGATGAAGTTCTAACAAGCCCAGAAAAGCAAAGCAGTGTGTTTTGTGTTTGTTTTTGGGAGGCTTTTTGGTGGCAGAGTTGGAGGGACAGGAAAGGTTCAACTACACTAAATATCTGAGGCACACCACCCTATCCCCTTGCTTTGCTTGCTTGCTTCCTTCCTTCATCCTTGGCGTCTCTGTTTTGTCTTCTTCCTCTTTACTCGGTTCAGAACAAATTCAGGAACCCACACACAATCATGGCAGAAATACACACACACACACACACACATGTATAAGAAGAATGAACCCCAAAAATGCTCCTACAAACGGCTTGTTAGCTAGCTCCAAACACCTTTGAAACTTCGATTAATTAGTCCAGGAGTGCACTCAAAGGTTTTTTCCTTTTCTTGAAAGGAGTCACTTTGATTGGCCCATCATCAAAAAAAAATTTAAGAAAAACATTAGGCACACCCCAAAATAGAGAGACCTTGATATTTCCCTTTGGCCAATTCCTGTACCATATTTGGGGAAAAAAAAGAATGAATTTGGAAATCAACTTCTTGGGCAAACCTCAACATTACATCAATGGATGTGGAAATTGGGAAATCTTATAAAGCTAAAGAGCAAGGTATATATCAAGAGGCATCAAATATATATATATATATATATATATATATATATATATATACACTAGTAATTTGGATAAAGTTCAGGCTTAAAATAAATGACATGATATAATTGGTTTTGAACTTGCAAAATATGCACACAAATACCAAGTTTTTTTTTTTTTTTTAAAAGGGAAAAAATAAAATAAAATATATGATTAGCTTTGATTGGTTGGTCACAATGATTGACCCATGTAGAAGAATTAATTTATATAAATATATATATCATGGTTTCATACCAAGATTTGGCTAAATCTTCTTAGGTATGATTGCCACTTTTTCTTTTCTTTTTGACGATTACATGTTCTTATGGATGATCACCACTTTGGCTGCAAACACCCAAAAAAAATTTTAATTAATTTTTTTAAAATTAAAAAATAGAAATTAATTTAAATTTATAAATAAATAAATATTTTATTTTTAAAAAAACAACAACAACAACAACTGACCAATTAGTTAATATTATTTGCCATATGTAGCAAACAGACATGCAGACATGATAAATAATTTTCAAACATTTTCACAGCATCATCTCTCTCTCTACCGTATCTTAAAAAGCTGCAATTGTCAGAAATGTACAAGATTTTAATTTTTTTTAGTAGTGTACAAAAAAGAGCATCAACTTTGTGTAGGAAACATGAGATTTGGCTGATGCTGCTGCTTCATCATCCTTCCTTTTTAATTCAACCTTTGCTCCCTCTGTTCCCGACCGTGTATTTGGCTCTTTCTAAATTGGCTTTGTCTGCCTCTCTCAATCTCTCTCTCAATCTCTCTCTTTCTGTGCACCTTTCTTTGTGTGTCTGGGTGTGTGTGTGTTCCATGATATGTTTGTACAACATGCATGTTGTTCCTTCACTTCAAGTGCATTCACAACACAAAATTTTAAAACCCACTTCACTCAAAGAATGAAGTCACCTCTCCTATATTCACCTCCTCTCGTATTCGTCACCAATTTTTTTGGGAACATTGGGTACTTCCCAATAGAAGGACCTCTTTGGATAGCTAGTTGCAAAATAGAAAGAAATGGGTTTCCTATGGCCCACCTTTATTAGTGAAAGGAGGACAACATTGGCCAAAACATATGGGATAAAAGTGAGGTGCTATTGAGAACATGTTGGGTAACCCATTGGGAACTTATAGGGAATATAGTGAGAACATGTTGGGGAACCCATTGGGAACTTATAGGGAATATAGTGAGAACATATTGGGAACCAGGGAAAATGGGAAAACAAAAAAAATCCTTCCTCCACCCCCCCCCCCAAAACTTTAAAGGAAAAAAAGCAAGGCACCTTGAGTGCATGCTTGGGCCTTCCAATTGGCTGCATGAAATTTCTCTTCCCAAAAGAGTTCATCACCATTTTTGGCCTGGGCTAATAGCCCTTGCAAACTACGTATTCAATTTCATATACATGGGAGTTGAACTTTGGCCAAACCATATGGGAAAAAAAAGGGTTTAGGGTTTAGGGTTTTGTGAGGTGCTATTCGGAGCATCTTGGGGAACAAATTGGGGAACCTTTTGGGAGCTTCATGGGAACATGATGGGAACACATTGAGAACAAGGAAAAAACCAAAAAAAATCCCTTTCCCCAGTCCCCAACTCTTGGCCCCCTCGCCTTCCCCCTCCTTAAGAGAAAATCTAGACCCCTCATGAGTTCATGCTGAGCCTTCTCATTGGCTGCATGAAACTTTTATTTCCAAAGTTGTTTGTCACCATTTTTGGTCTAAGCTAATGGCAAGGGCACAAACTATGGGACATAGTCAACCCTCCTATTCATTGGATGGGTTGCCTCTAAAGTGAAGTGTTTTTTTTTTTTTTTTAATTTAATTTTTTATTTTTAAATTATTAAATTTTAATTTTAATAATTTATTTATTTTTATTATTATTTTTAAATCCTTTCATTTGATTGGCCCATCACCCAAAAAAACTTGAACCTTGCAAGGCTCCTCAAAATAGTAATTTCTATGTGAGCATGGAGTGCCTTTGCTTTTGTTCACCTCTATAGGTGAGAAAGAGAAAACTTTGAGCAAAGCATGTCATTAAAAGAAAAAGTATGGTTTACAACTAAAAAGTTGCAAAAATTGGTTGCAAATGATAAATTTTTTTGGGTCTAGTGTATGGGATAAAGCAAGGCGTTATTGGGAACACATTGAGAACTTAGGGAACATGATTAGAAACACAACAATAAGAATATTCTATACCAATAGCCACCTAATTGGGACTATAATGGTTGTGGCTTTAGAAGGTCGAAAGTTACTTAATCATGTTTGGTTGGCAAATTAAGTAGTGTCTTCTCTTTTTTTAATTTTTAATTTTTTAGAATTCCTATTGCACTTAGAATAATAAACAAACTACATAATAAAATGGGATGCTTTTTGTTAATTTTCTACTATGAATTCCTACTTTCATATACACAATTCTCACTTTAGATTGGATATATGGTTCAAAATTTATGTTTCGGTTGTTTGAAAATTATGGGTTTAGTTTCTTCCACTATTTGAGTTTGAATTTGAGGTCATATTTTTGGTATAAAACATGTATGCTAACCAAAACTGGAAATTTCACCAATTATTATTTTTAATAAATACATATGCAGTGGTTGTATTAAACCCCCCCTTTTTTTTACACACCCATCCACCCACCAAAAATATTGCAACCCTAAAAATCATGCATCATGGGTACCTCCTATTTAGAAAAATAACTCAAAAACTTCAGCCCAGTATTTATTTATTTATAAATGCAATGGCACACTTCTTCATGCACTAGATTTCTGAGTTCATGAAGGGATTCATGGATGAACATGTCCATCACTCTTCGTGGGAGCCTACAACAAGCAAGTGTACTTGGGTTTTTTTAGGATAAATAAATAAATAAATAAATTTTAAAAAATTGTTTGCAAGTGCTAAAGCCCTTGAGCACCTCCAAGAGGGTAATTATTTTGGGGTGACTAAAAGGAGGGTGTATGAAAAATGATCCTCTAGCATTTGGATTTTCATATTTTGCAATAATGCACATGGTTATGATGGATTTGTTTAAATTATGGCAACTAACTAATATATGTCTTATATATATATATATATATATATATATATATATATATATATATATATATATATATATATATATATTGGCACTTCAACAAGATATATACCTATACTCTTGGAACCTCTTAAAATTCCACTAAGTACCATTTGCCATTATAAGATGCCTTGAGGCTTCAAGGTATTATTATACTTGGCCACTAATTAATTTTGAAGATTCCATTTCAACAAATAATATATTCTCAAATATTTCATCAGATTCTTTATTTTCATTCAGAAAAAAATATTTATGATTTTTTTTTAATATTTCAACATTTCTGAAAATAATATAATTAATGTCAAACTAGCCCAGGTATTGTGGTTTTAAAAGGTGTTGATCGATTTCATTAATGTTGTGTCTTCATGTTGGCAACCACCAAATGCATAATGGATTGTCTTTATCCACTAGCCAACATGCCATTTTTCATTTGAACAATCTTTTTCGTCAAAACATTCATTTACATCTAAGCCTTATCAAAAACTATCTTTCACTTTTCATTTTGATTGGGAATTATGTAGGCACACTCTAAACTTCCCATTGATATATGAGTTCAGCTAATTGCATGTTGAAATTACCACCCAACACATAATTCATAGTCATTGAAGATTGACACCACTGTTGTGTGGGTATATTTTTTATTCATATATGTGTGCACCCTAGGAATTGAAGATCATCATGTCAACACAAAAAACAAGTTTATCAATATTTTGTGTCCCAAATCAACAACATCAAAAGGTTGTGAACACAAGCACAAGTGAAGAATCCATGTAGTTTTGATCCAACTACCTATATAAGCAATAGATAGAAAATACCTTTAATTTTGCTTCCACCATTGTAAATGATTCAATTCGCACTCTTTGATTGCAATTATAAATTTCAAAAATGAAATTTTTTGTTTAACTTGCAATTGCACTTTCAATGACCCAAAAATATAAGTTGAATATGATTAGCATTATCTTCATGATATTTAGCATATAGTCCCAATAAATATAGCCCACAAATGGAATCTAAAACTCTAGACACAATGAAAATATTCATTTACTCACATCAAAAAATGCAAGTGTCATCATATCAAACATTAAACACAACATCGATATTAAAAAATAAATAAATAAATAATTGTAGTTTTCAACCTATTTTGTTAAAGCATTTCCACTGCACAATGGTAAAGGATTCATGTATAACAAAATAATTTTATGTCTTGTGTTGATCATCCTAACACACAAATGTCAAAGTTCATTTAAAATAGTGATAGACCATTTAGGCATTTATATATATACCAATACTTATTTAGGACCAAATTCATAATTTAAAAAATGCAATTCACAATAGGAATTTTGATTTGGAGGTGTTCGTTAAACTTCAGCATTTTCACCATTCAATAGGGGAAAGTAGCAAGATTGTTGTTATCCTATTGTCAAATATAACATAAAAATGTCTTTATCAATGTGTGGGGGAGATGTTCTTACCCATGGTTTGGCTTGCATTTAAATATTACTTTACATTAAAAAATGAGACAAAACCCAATAAACTATTACGTATATAATTGATTTTGAGAAAAAATATTTCATGTTATATTTTGGTTCTATTCATTAAAATAAACTAGTATTTGTGTATGGAATAAAAAGCTCATCTAAGGTGAAAAAAGATGGTAACAAAGCATCAAAACAAAATAAAACAATGAAAGAAAGTAAATAGATAGTCTAAATAATCAAGTAGACAAAATAAATGAGGAAAAATAATTAAAAAGACAAACCATTGTGAAGATGGTACAAGACTCATGAGTATAAGAAACATGATATCTTTCTTGTTTATGTATAAAATTATCATTAGACTTTTCTCAACATATGATCACTTGTGACATAATTATTATGACACCTATGATTTACATTATATTTTTATATTTTGATCCATAGGAATGGTATAGATTATCATAAGCAAAGAAATAATACAAACACCACTTAAATTGCATTACCTAACAAAATATACAATGTTTATTCCATTACTTTCTTATCCAAACATGATTTTTTAATAAATATGTTAAGTTTCACAAAAACTTACAAATTTTATTTGTACAATTCCCTTAATATAATCACATCACCAAAACTATTGCTGCTCTTGCACAATTATTACCAATTTTTCTACACACCCCAAAACATAGCACAAAAGCATCAAAGAAACATCAAATGAACCTTGGCTGAAAAATACCATCATAACATCAAGTTGGTAAAATATTAATGAAAACCTCCCCCATCTCTTATAAAAATGACAATTCATTTGTATAAATATCCTCATACAAAAGTACTTGATCCTACACATCCTCTTATGAATTTAATCATCTCCTCCTAATTCCACGATTTAAGAGGTGTTGTGTTTGCTTCACCTTCTATTTATTTCCACAACATGGATCAAGTTTTCAAACAATTTATAAAAATAATAATTTAATATGTACCCTTAACATGATTTTACATTGAAATGTCTTTTTGCCTCAATGACCCCATGTACATTGTAACTAGGAACAAATATTTGAATTAAGATAACATGAAGACAAAATGCGATGCATTTTGTATTATGTGAAATCATACATGAAATCAAGGGAAAAAAATGTTATAGTCTTCATTTCCCTCCACATACTTGACATTTTGAAAAATAACAATTTTATGTCAAAACTCAAAACCATGATTAAGAATATTAATGATTTTAAACTTTAAATTGTACTACTTATTGTTCACTTTCATATGAATCAACTTTAATGCATCACCAAGTGATCAATAACATTGTCATTAGTTGACTACACAAATTAATACACAGTATAATTTTAATTTTAGTTCACATTTTGAGAGAAGGAACTTGAGTTTGATATGCTATAAGTTTTATAACTTCATTTATGTAGCATTTGTGAATAGTTTCACAAAAGTGTAAAGATTGTTACAACATTTCAATGTGATACTAGTTTTCATTGTATAGTCAACTTCCATGTTCATTGCACATATACTTAGCCCTTCCTTGCTACCCTTTGTTCTTTTGTCCATGTTATACATGTTGATCTTGCTTAAATTCCTTTGATGTTCATTGTTGTTATTTAAACTTATAGCTCATGAATTTTTTAATGTTGCATATTAACAAACTTTAGACAAGACTCATCCAAAACAAATGCCAACATATGAAAGATCATTAAGTCAAACACTTCAAATACATCACATCTTTCAATGAATTGGTTAAAGTGCCACCATATTGTTGAGCTTACCCATTTGAACAAGTCATGGAATTATCTAGCCAAAGTAAGAAATGTTATTTCATTGGCCTTAAACAATAATATTGTCACATGTTTTGGTTCCCAATCATAGAAAAGAAATTTAACTACAAAGCAAAAAGTATAAAAGGTTCTTTTACCATTAGTTTGTCACATGTTGTGATGTAAGTTACACAAGCCTCCAATAAGTTGTCTCATATTATACAAGACACAATTTCTTCTAACATTTGTGATATAACATTGTTAGTCATGCCTTTGTGCAATGAAATACATGATAATTATTTCATTTCAATGCAAATCACCTAACCCCAAAATTATTTGCAATGCTCAAACCTTCTACACACACTAAACACCACATTTTGAAAGAAAGTCATTTTGACTCCATGTTTTCCATAAGGAATTGATGAACCAATTTTTTTTAAATAATATTTCCTACCACTTTGGTCTAATTATTTGCAAGTTGGCATTCAGAGTTTGCTAATGAAGCTTCAACCTTCATTTGTTTGGCCACATGTTGAAACAAGTTTTTATGCTTGAAAGCAAAATATGAAAATTTCAAACTATTGTTGGGCATTTTTTTTATATAAATGATAAGATCCTTGTCCCAAGGCTTAAAATTGTGACCATGTGGAACCCAAAATCTTTAATATTGTTGAAGTAACATAAATTGTTTTTCCAGTGTGCCCTATTGTGTTTCATAAAGTTATTAAAAATGTTGTAAGGTATCCTACTAGTAGCTAAATATTGTCATTATTATTTTTATGTGTTATAATTTTGTTAATGAAGGCTAACATTCAAATGAAATTTTCCCCCATTGTAAACCAAAAAAAAAACCATAAAGTTTCACATTATGAATATCAATGAAATTTACCAAATATATGAATGCAAATTTTTTGTGTATGCTTTATCAAGTCGACATTCAATTGGTGAGGCGAAAAAGATTTTATGGTTGAAAACTCTTTACATTAGTCTTGTTTCTTATATGTCAATTTTCCATTTTTGTAATGTCAAATAACATTAAAGTTTCCTAGTTTAATTGACCTTGTATAATCAAAGCAAGGATTTCATCTTCATTTATTTTAATGAAGTGAAATCCCCATTTAGAGTTTGTATTACTTATTCCACAAAAAAACTTTTTAAAAAAAGTAATATGTAATCAATTCCAATTTGTGAAGAAATATGTGAAAAGACAAATAACTTTAAACAAGTTGAAAAAGCTAAATTGCTTGAATCAAAAGTAAAACCAAAAGAATGAGCTTCATAAGGTCATTGCAATGAATACCATCATTATTTAAAATGAAAACATCCTAAATGTAATGTTTCTAACATCTTCATGGTAAATTTTATCCTTGGTCCAAATAGGTGTCCCTAAAAACAAGAAAAAATGTTTAAAACATAAGTGGCATGAATTCACACGTAAACACCAATGATTTGGATGGACTTAGAAAACTTGAAAACATAATAAGAACATAATCAAATCATCCATATTAACTACAATAATAAAAACAAGTTCATCAAGTTAAAACTTAAAACGTGTTTTTCTCATATACATTGAAATTTATTTTGACATCTACACAAACAACAAAATTGCAAAGGTGAATGAAAAATATGTAATGACCTTTTTTCAAATTCAACTTAAGTGGTTGACTAAACAACAATTGAACCCACAGTGTGAGAGTTTCAAAATGATTACTAAAAAAAACACACTTCACATGCAACCATTTTCAATTGGTTCATGTAAGACAAACAAGCATAGAGGGTGGTTAATGTAATTTAGAACAAACCTTGGGTCATGGACTCGTCACAAGCTTACATATACTCACCACAATCCACAATCTTTTGGAAAGCACAACTCTTCCTATAAAATGATCTATAAAATTTTCATGGACACCACATCTCAAATTAGAACATTTTATTTTCATGTGACTTTTGGAGGTTCATAAGTCTTGAGAAATGTACATTCTTTTAGGATGTGAATACACTATTTTGTAACCTTGGAAGGCCTTTTGAATTGAACACAATTTGATTTTGCAAGTCAATCTATAGGTGGTCAAAAGCCATTTGATATTATTTTCCACAACCCTTTAAACACACAAGACTTTGAAGAAACATCATTTTTTTGGTGATGTGAGCCCATTATATCATAACTCATATTTTAAAAAATTCAATGATCAAAGGATCACTTGAGTTGTCAAGAACCCTTTTGACATGTTTTGACCTCTCAAATCTCACTTTAAGGAATTGACACATTAAAAATCCCAACTCTCAAAGTGGAATATCAACTTGGAATTACATGAATCATTCCTTTCAACTCCAACATAGTGGGAATGTGTTTCATTTCTTTTGGTTCATGCCATGCCTTAGGCACACCCTTGGCAAAACCCATCTTGTTTTTGTAGGTGTTGGGAACCAAGCCCAAGGGTAGCTAAAGTTGTGATGTTTTGGACCAAAATCAAAAACACAATCACATTATGAAAATGACATAACTTTAATCAGTTAACGACAATAAAGGAATGACACAAGATCCCCCCTCCACCCCCAAAATTGATGTCATGCCCTTGCAAATTAATTGAGATTTAAAATAATGGGTCTAATTAATCAATAATTTACAAAATAAGGTTTTTCATAATGATGAACTTGTGTGAAGCTTTTTAACAAACTCATTATTAATAGTGCAAATGCCCCACTATTATTGAATTTTGAGTTCATTAAAACCTTGACTAACCTTGTTTTCCATATCATTCATTCACGTATTCACATGTTTCCTCCCATTTGGTGTTATTGTCTCTTTTGAATAGACTATTCACTCTTGCAACTCCATCTTCAGCTCAAGTTGCAATTTTCTTCTAGTGTCACAATAATGTTTTTGTGGGTCAATGGAGGAGACACCTACATGATTAGATTCAAGCTAAGTTCAAGGAGGTTGCACATATAAAGAGTATTGCATGAATGAACAAGGAGAGGGCAAGGTCTACAAAACTCTCAAGATGCCCAAGTCGATAATTTCTTTCAAAAAGTGTCCAAAAGCTTGTTTGATCGTGGACTCTTTGTCCAAATACTACTTTCTCAAAATGCTAGAAAAGCTCCTCAAGAGTTTGATATCAATGTTTTTTTGGTCAATGTTTAAATGTAGCCAAAGTGGTGATCATCCAAAGGAAGATTTAGTCAAATTTGGCTACAAGCTAAATTTGAATTTAAAAAAAAAAAATACATCCTTCTATATTTTTGGATACTTATTTGAAACATGTATAGAAATTTGCCAAAATTTTAAAATTTTGGTTGAATTCTAGCTATTGAAAATCTAAAAAAGCATTTGATTTCAGCAATTATTTTTTTAAAATTCTCTTTTTGGTTATATATAGCCAATTTTTTAAGAAAAATGCTGCCTAATATCCATCACTTTTGACACTAGGTTTGAAAATCAAATTTTTTTATTTTTCAAAGTAGCTTGTCATTGGGTCTTTGTACTAGCATCAACCCATTCCTTGGAACTCTAGTTTCTTGGACATTGTCCCCTATGGCCTTGATAATGTTGAATGTCAACAACTCCATCATGCTAAAACATTAGAATCAATTCAAGTGGATTTTAATTTTATTCTCTTTGGAACCAAATAAACAACCTTCTTTGATCTTGCATCCAAATTTAGGGTTTGTAAAAGTCCAACCAAACATGCCTCCAAATTTAACCTAGAGTTTGTGGCCAAAGCTGGTCATGTTGCATTGAATAGGTACTATTTCTTTTTTTGTTGCTTTGCCAATCCAGGACCAAAATTGGGAACAACATTGTTGACTATCCTCTTGTGAGTTCAGGCTTTGGGTGAACCAACAACCACACTTTATACCATGGTAAAAACCCCAACTCTATGGAGGTCACATCTAACCATGGTAAAAACCCTGACTCTCTTTGGAAGTCACATCTAACCATGGTAGAAACCCTGACTCTATTTGGAAGTCACATTTAACCATGCTAAAAAACCTGACTCTATGGAGGTCACATCTAACCATGGTAAAAATCCGGACTCTATTTGGAAGTCACATCTAACCATGGTAAAAACCCCGACTCTATGGAGGTCACATCTAACCATGGTAAATATCTGATCAGGATCTCACTTGGGGTGCAAAGGTAACTAGAAAATTGTGTTTGTCTGTCCGAAGCCTTCATACCATACCTACAAACATACCCTTTTCATCTATGTACTTACATATAAATATTGATTTTTTTAATATAAAAAAAATTCCTCCAACAAAAAGATTGGGAAGTTTTTAAAGAATTATTATTTTTCTATATGTAAATTCTAATAACTTTCCTTTTTTTGAAAAATTCACCAAATTTTTATATCACATAATTGGAAATAATAAAAATAGAAAACATTGGATATAAAATATAAACATGTGCTTGGCTCTTACAGACTTACCTACTCTTTCCTTCTGAAATTGGAGTGGGTAGATAGATACCCATCCCTGGCTTGCAAGATAAATAATAAAAACAGTGGAACTTTTACACCCATGATATTCCCTTGTTACCATAACCTACATTCAACTTCCACATTGACAAGATGAATATATTTTTTTTTCAAAAAATTAATTTTTTTATCAATCTAAAATTATTATTATTATTTCATGATCTACTATGATATTATCATATGAAGAATGAAATTACTTATATTTCTAGCTTGCAAGATAATTTTCAACACTTCAGCTTCATATTTTCATAAAAAAAATTGTTTTGCTATAGGATTATTTCATGACAAAACAGACCTTAGGGTAATGTAGTTGTAAGGTTCAACCTTTGATCCAATCATTAATTCTAATGTCCATAATTCAAATATCTGAAAGTCCCATTTGTGCATTTATTTATTTATTTATGTTATTTTTATGATTGGGAATTGGGATGTCCTAATTTTTTTTTCCTTTAAAAGCCCAATATTTTATATTACCTTTTTCAAGCTTAGGTGTTCGGTCAATTGTTTGCAAAAGAAATGGCAAACTTGGGTTTTGGTGTTTGATTTAGTAAGTTGAAGTGGGTCGAGGAATCCTTTGATTTTATACACCATGCCAATTCGATTGCTTGACAAAATGAAAATCTTAGGATTTTGTTTTCCTCATCCATGAACAAGCTTCCCAAAGGCTATACCCAACATTACAAACAAGGTGTCACCGTTCTAACTTCTAACCTTCTTGAAGATAAAGGTGTCCTTTAAGTTATAATGAAGGTGAAAGAAAAGTTTTGAACCCATTTAGTTGATAAATGTTGTGACTTGAAATAGCTTGGTTGGAGATTGACATCGTTTTGCTAAGAGTGTGAGGAATGTATTTTCAAGAGGTGATGAAGGATTTTGTGTCTAGCTTTTGTGAATGGTTGATGTTCAAATAGAGCTTTAATGATGTTAAATTTACAAATTTGAAGATTGGGTAATTATGAAACAAACTTAATTTGAATATATTACAAAAGTATCACAAATTATGAGAAATGATCAAATAGATTTTAAAAAATTATGATTATTAAATATTTGTTACCTTCCAACCATTAGGTATTGCAAGTTTTACGAAACCTATTTGGGTACTTGTTTCTAAACTTAATGAACTAGAAAAACTAATTGAATCTAGAGATATAACAATAGTAACTACAAGCTAAAAGCAAAGGAACCATGCTTTTTAGGCCCACGATCACTATAAAGAAAATAAATTCTCTTTAGGAAACTTTGTACTTTGGTTTCCCAAAAGACAAACATCTCATCTAGGAAAATTCAAAAAAAGATGGTTTAACTTTTATAAAGTGCACTATTGTCTACTAAACAATATTGTTTTACTACTGACCATAGATAAGTTTGATCCTCATTTCATTTTAGTCGACATCAAGCCCTACTAAGTTTTGAATGTAGTTCCTAGAGGATTAATAACTCAAACAAAAGAAGGGGAAGATATTAAAAAAAAGATGAAAATTGGAAAGCAATACCCCAATTCTTTTTTGCCAACCTCAAAGAAGCTTCGATAGATGGCCTATTGAAAAAAATCATTTATCAAACTTTCTTCAAAACCAAGAAAATACTATTGAATAAAATTAGGCCAACAAATTTATCAAAAATATTGAAGACAATTTAGACATGGGTGAAGAAAATATTACAAGCATAATTATGATGGCCAATTGTTATTATGTGAAAGTATTTTATGAAAGGTTGTTGTGAGAAAATATCAATATTTAATGTGCAACATGTTTGAAAAATGATGAAGCACCACAAGAAACAATGGTCATAAATGAATATGGTATCCAAGAACATCATTATTTCAATATGCAAGGAACAAAACATTTTAATTGTGTTCATGCATCACCACGTTTTGATATCTAATGATCAAAACTTTTTGGTTACACATGTGTCATTACATCCTTTGTTAAAATGACCCCTTGTAGCAACGAGGATAAACAACGAGTGATTTCTTCTCACCCCTCACATTGTTCATCATTCTTTTTGCTTTGTTGTTAACTATCAAGTCTTGTGAGTTTTTTGGAAAAGAAAGGATGAGTAATTGGGAAGATGTTGAGAAAGTAATTAAAAAAAAAAAAAATCATATTGATAGCATGCCTATGGTAGTGCATAAAAAAAAGAGGGGAGCTTTGAGTGAATTTAAGAAGCAACTATTGACAAAAAGGAGAAAAAGAAGGGGAGTGAGAAATCAACAACACTATTGTTGTGTAGGGAAATGGAAACTTGGAAGAGTTGGGTTGATACTATAGATATCAAATGGGTGCAATAAGTTTTTGTTGCAAGTATTTGTGAGGTGTGCATGGGACAAATCTGGTTGGAATTAATGCATGAATTTATTAGCAATGCACACAAATACAACCTAAAGGTGATCCAAATAGTGGTGCTTAAGTAGGAAATAATCATTACCAAAGATATTGTCTCTTTGATGTTGAACTTATTGAAAATTAGTTGGAAAAAATGCTCCATCCAAAATTAGGAACAATGGGTTAAGGATTACACAACCATCACCAATGAAGACTCTTACAATGAGAAGGAAGGATTTCACATTAATGTTTTTCTTGCTAGTCCTTCACCTTTGTGGATTATGACATTGATGCAATTATTTTGGTTCAAATTTTCAACCACTTACTATGCCAAAAAGTTAATGTGGATACATTCACCATGCATTAAAAAGCAAACAAGTAAATTGGTCTTCAATTTTTTTTGCAAAACCTCGTTAAGGGTTTGAACAAGATCCATGATGGGATACAAAAATATTGAATTTGTACTTGCTCAAATGGTGGAGTTGATATTTCAACACTAGTTTCCGATAACCAAAGATTCATTGGATCAACTAGTGACTGTTCATGATTTGGAAGAGGAAGTTTGTGAAAAGACCATTAGCCTAAACATTGACAACAAGTATCCAAGTTGTTGACTTAAGAAGATGATGCTACTTAAAAGGTAAAAGTTTATGAACACAACCTCCTAAGTGAATATACCTATCATATAAATAATATAAGCATGTAAAAACATGATTTTCATGTAAAAAATTATAATAAACTACATAATGTATGCCCATGTAAAAATATGATTTAGATCTATACAAAAGAAGGTTGATTAGAGACAAAAAAAGGTTGATCATATTTATACAAAACAACTATGATTAGATAACATACAATGTGCATTACCCCATTAATTTTATTTATTTTTCTTTATCGAAATGAACATGAGACCTAAAAGGAACATCAAAATAACAAACTCTTCTTTAAAACTTCCATAGGTCACCATGTATTCAACATGAATAACTACTATATGCCCATAGTCCATAAATCACTTGCAATATTTAAAAGACCAAGCCTACTAGCTTTAATGCCCAAAATACAAAACAAAGTTGATTAGATATAAAACAAGGTTGATTAGATACCAAAGAGGGTTGATCAAATACAAAAAAAGGGTTATATAAACCTTCACTGCCTCCACAACTTTAATCTTAAACCCCTCACCACAACCCTAAACTTAAACTTGTCATCACCTTAAATGATGTAATACCTTTGATGCCCAATTTTCAAATCTGATGTTTATTTACTTTTAATTTTTTCCTAAAGACATTGTTCCCCAATTTTTTTTAAATCCAAAACTTGACCAATTTTCCATTCTTTGGGTTTTTGTGTTTATAATGGCATAAACCAATGTCATCAATTTCAACAAAAAAAATTGGATTTTTCAAGTTATTTGATTTAATTATGATTCCCAAAAAACTTCAATAATGAAAAATTTGAAAATTCTAATCACAATTGACAAATTTCCTATCATATTTTTTCATTTCATTGTGGTACATGAATTATAATACAATTGGTAATTTCAATTTAAAGTTTTTATAAAATTTGAATTTCATATTTGAACTAAATATTTATAGTAGATTTATACAATAATTTATGAATTTCATTTTATTTTCAAAATATTTTATTATTTAATTAATTCAATCTAATTGTGGTAATTTATTTTTGAATTAAAATTACTTATTGTTATGATTTTTTGATAAATTTAATAACTATGATAATTTTACATGAAGATTTAGATTTCCACATCATAGATACATTCATTTCAATTATTGTAATATTTTGTTTTGTGTATTATAATATATATCTTTTTTTGGGGAAGGTTTAAGGCATGATTTCCCATGATGTTGCACTATTAGGCCTAAAAAAAGTGTTGGACAAAACTCATTAAGGAATAAATAATGTTTTCCTTATGTACATTACTGAATGTGCACCCAACCTCTAGGATTAAATTAATTGGTTTAGGCCAAAAAGGCAATCCATCCCATAATGGGTTTTAAATCATAGCAAATTGTGAAATTCACATGATTAAGCAAGAAGGTTGGTGGTATCTTCACATTCAAACCATTCTGGGTTTAAATGTGTATTTCACAACATGGCCTAAGGTCAATTCCATTAGAAGGAAGCTTTTAATGTGAATGTGACCAAACTTTCACATTAAAAACTCCTTCCAATAGAAAATTTAGGTTTCCTCAACAAGTTTTTTAGCAAGTCATCATTCATGTTACATGATGAATTCAAACAATCAACATATTAAACTCATTTAAAAATTCACAACAAGACCATTATGCTATGTAAGTTATTTTGTTGCTATGTAGACCATTATGTTATGTAGACTATTTTGTTGTTATGTAAACCATTATGCGAAGGTGACTATTATGTGCATAAAACACAACTTCAATCAATGGTCTCATTGTGTGACATTCCTTAAATTCATGCCAATGCAACAAATTGAAGTCATTGTGCAATTTTTTTGCAAGAAGAAAGGGAGGTAAAAGAATCAAATACAAATTGTGAATGATGTCATCATCATCACCATTTTTCCAAGATTTTCGATACTACATTGAAGAGCAATGTGATGAAGCTAAAAACAATCAACTTGAAACAAAGGAAATGTTGAGGCTTTTTTTATGAAGATAAAATGAAATGATTGTGATTTCAAACTCAAAGGGCGAAAAATGGTAAATAACTATCACATAAAACGTGGCATGAATAAGTTGAGGTGGAAGTTTGGGAAAAACCTAGTAAATCAAATCATCATTATAAGAAGGAAGATTAAGAGATGAAACATTACCAAACTTTTGAAATTTTTGAAAAAGAAATTGATCATATCGACAATGTTCACCCCACATCGGAAAATGTTCCAAATGGACCCTATTGAACTTGCCAAAGGAGGTATATAATCAATTAGGGGATTGGCTTATTATTTGAACCAAACACACCATCATTATGCGGCCTTAGGAAACATGGTAGATAGTTGTGATTTTGTGTTAAGTGGGCGTGGAATAATTGTTGAGGCTTAACAAGCTACCAGATTGCAAACATAATTGCAAAACTTCAAAAAATAAACGTTTGAACAATTGCAAAAGGTTTCAAACCAATGTTGATTATTTTCATGTTTGACAACTTGCACCTATAAGTGGATGCCAAAAACCAACACATTACCACTCAATGTGTGACATTTTTTGAAGGCAAAATTGATCAACTTAAATTAGAAGCTATTGAAAGGACTAAGGCTTTTAAGAAGCTAGAATCTCAAGTTGGCAAGCTCTAGGAGGAAATGTGAATGATGCATTGAATCCATGGATGCATCATTCACATTGGAGATGCAATTCACCAAGGAATATGAGCCCACAAAAGGATATCATTCTTAAGACCATTGTTAAAATGAAGTTGGAGGACATTAAGGGAAAGCTTCAAGAATCCAAGTTTGTAGTACAAACTTTGGATCAACATATTGTCAAAGTTGAAACAAAGTTTGACAATGAACTTAAGTGCATTATCAACCTCAACAACTTCAAACTCCAAGTAGACAAAGACACCTACTTAACCATTAAAGAAATGTTAATTCTACACATTATTTGCCAATTGAAAGACAAAGATTTGGTAGTAGATGTGGTGCACAACAAAATGAATGCCTACCACACACTATTAGAAGAGGAAACGTTGTTGTTTTTATAAATTTTGTTGCTAAACAAGAAGAGGAAGACTTGACATGAACAACATGAACAAGTATGGATTACACTCAAGAAGCAAATTACAAACTATTTTTAGGAGTTAATGGAACCTTATCAAATAGACAAACACCTCTATCAACTACATATCATAAAGAAATTCTTGACTTGAAAATAGCGTCGCCTACCTTCATTTTTCCCAAATCTAGTGAACCCAACAATTCTACCATAATTAAGTCTTTTGAATCCCTCAAGAACACAAGAGGAGTCCCACCTTGTAGGTGCCAAAACTTCTCAACAAGTTGAGTTTCAAGTGACTACCAAGTGTAGGAGGTAATCCTAGTTCAAACAAAAGCAATTCCTTTTGCACCACCATCTATTCATTTTGACCAAGCTTTGATTAAAACAATTGATGTAGCTCACAAGGTAGCTATTGAATAAAAGCAAAAACAACTACTACTACACAAGGGACTCATGAATCCCATAAATTAAGATTAGTTTCCTAGGAAGAATTACAATGACTTAATACCAAATATGCAAGAAGATGATGTTAATTGACACAACAATTTTGAGCTTTTGATTTTTTTATTATAAAATTTGATCAATAGTAATAGATTTAAATCAAACGACCCCATATGAAAATGGTTTGGTAGAGGGTATCAACCTAGTTATTGGTTGACACTACCTTTATCAAATCTTTCTTAACAACATTGCAAAGTGGACGACACCAATTTTTAGAACAATAATGCTCTACTCACAACTTGTTAAATATTTCAAAAGGCAATGATGCGTGAAATATTGTTATTGTTATATAAATGTATTATATATTATCGTTCATTAACTTGACGCAAAATTAAATTACAACATGAAGTACTTGCACCCTTTAGAGTTAAACAATTGCTATAAATTATTGTTGGGAAGAAAATGTTTATGGCTATACATCTATAAATTTATTGTTGTGAAAAAAATGTTTATGGCTATACATCTGTGAAAAAAAGGTTGTTTGTTGGTTTGTCATGTTGAAATTTCGAAAACCATGATGCCTCTTGCCATGTTCTTGGTATTGTTGGAAAGCCCTTGACGATTAAGTGCACTAAGTTGGCTTCTTAATGTTTTAACCTATGGCAAAAAAAAGTTATTGAATAATGAACATTTTTTATTATTGAAAATTCATCTAAATCAAAAAATAAAATAAAAAATTACATGAGAATTTGGGCATGGTCTTGATATTGTTGGAAAGCCTTCAATGAGTAAAATTTAATGAAGGTGATTTGAAAATATTTAGACCTAAGGTGTGAGGCATTTGAATTTTTAAAATAATAATAATTATTAAAAATTCAATTAAATTACCCAAAAAATAGTTTTGAAAGGAGAAATTAATTGGGAAACCGATCGATACTTGGGCCAACGACACATGGTAAATTAATTTATATAATGTTAAACAAGGGGGTGTGTCACACTATGATGGCCTTGCCATTTACATTAAAAACCAAAGATCTTTCATATAAAATCCGGCCAATGCATTTGTCACCGCCCCCTCCTCCGTCTCCTCCTCCTCCGAGCTTTCCCTTTTTGGACATCATTGTGGGTCACCGAGGGTTGTGGCCCCTAGTCTTCAAAATTTCGAGAGAAGAAGAAAGGCGAACAAATTTTTTTTTTTTAGTGTGTGTGTGTGGGGGGGGGGGGGGGGGGGGAATATTTGTGTTGGTGGGAGATAGCAAGTCTTCATAGATAGGGAGAAATCATAACATATAAAACTGTATGT
>Ga0116227_10003778_pt1 | contig 33383 bp, 30 predicted proteins | sample S1TSphgellanicum_FD_89693 | JGI IMG/M metagenome (GOLD analysis project Ga0116227, IMG submission 89693) | Host-associated microbial communities from peat moss isolated from Minnesota, USA - S1T2_Fb - Sphagnum magellanicum MG | ecosystem: Host-associated > Plants > Peat moss > Unclassified... | reverse complement strand
TTTTATTTGTTTTTAAAATTTTTTTTTTTTGTGTGGGGGGGGGGGTGTTGGGGTTTGGGAGGGGGGGCGAAGGGGGGTGGCGTAATTATTTTCACAAATTGTACCACCCAGTTACGGACCCAGAAAAGGCGCCGCCGCTCCCCATGCGCGGGAGCCAAAACTGTTTGTGGATTTGTTGACACTCCTGTGTTTCCTCACCTCTCCAGGCTCTCTGTCTCTCGCTCCTCTGTCATTCGTCTCTGCCACCGGACTTCTAGCTCTTGCTTGCCTTGCTTTGAAGACGCAGGCGGTAGCAGGTTTGGCATCGCTGCTGCTGTGACTTTTCTGTTGCTTCCTTTTGGCGGTTGTCGCAGCTCATCATGTGCAGGTCAGTCTCGTATTAACTCTCTCTGTAGACTCCATCTCTCTCTTATTCTTGTTCTCTCTCTCTGTGTATTTTATTCTTGTTCTCTCTCTCTCTGTGTTTTATTCTTGTTCTCTCTCTCTCTCTCTCTCTCTCTCTCTCTCTGCTTTATTCTTGTTCTCTCTATCTCTCTCTCTGTCTGTCTGCGTCTTAAGGTGTAGCGATTTGTTGTTTTCGGGAGTTCTAGTTGTGAACTTCGTAATTCTGGACGTGGAATTCGTTTTGGAGATCTCTTCTGTTTGATCCGACGTAAGGTCTTTTCTTCTTCTTCCTTTTGATTCATCTGTGCATCTGTTTCATCGGTGCGTCGTGGGAGGAAGAGTGTGCTTGTCTTGCTGCTTTTTGGAATATTCGGACATGTTTTTTTTGTGTGTATGTCGTGGTTTTTTTTCGTTTTTGGTTTCTCCCTGTTTTTCTTCTTGTCACGAATTTTGTTTCAACTGTGAGGCAATGAAAGTGATCATGATGTAGCTAAGGTTTTCTTTTGCTTCGATGCTACTTTGTGAAGTGAAGGTCCATGTGAACTGACAAAGTTTTGATTCTCCGGTTCAGGAGAGTGTGCAATGTAAGAGTTGCCTTTCGGAGCCGAGCACGTTATCACGTCGCGAGATAGAAGAAACGTCGCGTCTACAAGCCCCGCTTCTGAGGTAGATTTCTCTTTCTTTTCAGGCGCAGGATGCTGAGCCTCTTAGAGAGATGTTTTAAAGATGCTTTCTTCTGTGATTTCCACCACCTTGCTCCTCGTGCAGCTCATTCTCCGTTTCTCGCCTCGTCCGTTTTGTTGCGTCTCAAGAGCGTAATAAGGGAAATGGAAATGCATGGTAAATTGTATTTTGTAGGCTCCGTCTCTTTACTGGACTTTCCATTTCGATTCGAAGTGGAGTCTTGTTTCGTTGGTGAGTCTGAAATGGACTATCCTGCCATGAAGAAGAGCCTTTCTGAGAATCACAGCAGAAATTGTTCCTTTGAGCTTTTTGACGAGTCTAAGTGGATTATCCTGCCATGAAGAGCCTTCAGAGAATCACAGCAGAAACTGTTCTTTTGAGCTTTTTGATGACTGGACTATCCTGTCATAAAAGAGCCTGTCTGAGAATCACAGCAGAAATAGTTGCTTTGAGCTTTTAACTGGATAGGGAATCTGCAATCAAAACTCCTTGGTTATCAAACAAAGAGGATCTCTGACTCTCAATATCATTGCAAACATGGTTTTGCTGGTTGCATATGGTGCAGAGCCCCATGGCAGGCATGGTGAGGACAGGAAAAAATATCTCAGACATGGAATGAGCCTTTTTAATGTGTGTATGATGCTTGCAACCATTGTGATTTGCAAGCACTGTCAGAAATATGGTGAATATTCTTTTCTTTATGCTACAGTGATTTGACTGGCAAAAGTTTCTGAGTGCAGTATTGCTTCATATTTATTGCTTATTATCAGTAAATCTGTTGTCTCCAGCTCTTTTGTGTAGCTTATTTTCAGCAGTGGGAGAACATCTGAGATCTACCATGTGGAGTAAGTAATATAGGACCTTCTAACAGGGTTGGCGTTAAGTCTTGTTCCCTCTCCTCACAAGTTGTAATGTGTTGATGTGCTATCTTGTTTGTGGTCTTTGCCCGGGCTAGTAGTCATGTCCAGATGCTTGATGCACAATAAAAGATGTATGTGCAAATTACTTGCAGAAATGAGACTTAGCCCTTCAAGCAGAACTCCAAGTGGTGGGTCGCATTTTAGCATGGGAGGATGAGGAAGCACATACTGAAAGACTCTCTGGTGAAAAGGACTTCTGTGAGAGCTGGGGCTTTGAAGTTTTAGGGCAGGAAATCAGCAATCTAAGGGAGGAGCTGGAGGTCTGCTGCAGAGTGGGGGTGAGCTTTTTGATCAACTCCTACCACTAAAATGGGTCAAGATCTTGTAGTGATTGCAGCAAAGCTCATGCAGAAGGACAGAGATTACAGCCCACTCTCTCACAACAAGCCAAAACCAACCTACACATTAGGCTCCAGGAAGTGCATAAGTGGTGAGCTCAATTTCTCATCAAAGCCTCACTGTCTGCATCATGGTATGAGCGGTGATATGATGGTGGTCCCTCCCCAGACAGAGTATGGAGAGCTCATGAGCAGACAAGACACAAAGGCAGTTGAGGTCAGCCTGCAGTTCTCAACTCTGCCCTTATTTCCAAACTTGTCAACAGTGCTTGCAGAATGTAGAGGCATTACAAGGGAAGGGACCTTTGTTGCTGTAGAATTGCAAACATGGTGACTGGTAGTTTTCTTGATGTACAAAATGAGTCTTCAGACTTCTGGTAATATAGATAGACTGAGCTCACGGGTTCTTTCCTTTGCAATTTGCAGAAGGGACAGGGGATTTCCAGAAGGAGGACAGTAGTGACTATGGCAGATGGGCTTCAAGGTCAGGGAGACCGTGGTGCAAGGAAGAGGGGGCCAACGGCCTCTATAGCCTGGGACAGCTTGAATAGATCCCAGGAATATAGCCCACAGCATGAGCTGGCAGCGATTCCTTTCAAGTGGGAAGAAGCACCGGGCAAGCCCAAGGAAGACAGACATTCTAATGTGAAGACCATTGCCGAGGCAGCAGAGAGGGCCACGGCCAGGAGAATTTTGCAAGGGTTTGAGAGCAGCCATATACAGGAAGTGCTTCGACAGAAGAAGACAGCAGCTCCGATTGTTGCAGAGAGCTTGTGTGATGAGGAGGAAGCTTCAGCAGAGGCAAGGTCCCAGGATTTTCGAGCTCTGGGAGAAAACTCTCTCTATGGCAGTTGTAGGAGTAGCCACAGGTATTATACCAGGACAACAGCTGCTGGGCTGCAGCGGAGCAGCAGCTTTCACGGATTTAGACTGAGTGTGGATGGTGGCAGCCATGTCATCTCTGAGGTAGGGACAGAAGGTGACATTGATCTTGTGGCTCCTGCTGCTGCAAAATTCCTGGTGGAAACTTGTCTCTCCCCTGATGGCACTTCTGAGCAAAACCAAACGAGGATTCCTTTCAAGTGGGAGGAAGCTCCAGGTAAGCCCAAGTTTGATGATGCAGCTGATACTATGCCCAAGAAGCTCCAGCTCCCACCTCGCCTGGTTGCATCCCCCACACAAAAGGTGTACTGTATATCTCAAGACTTGCAAGGTCGACAGAGACAGAGGTCAATGAGTGGCCCCCTTCTGGGATACCATCCTTCAGTTTCAAGTAACCATAGTTTGCCAGCTCAGACTGGACCACATCAGCAGTCTCATCCTGCTGTGCGCTCATGCTCATCATCAAAACAATCCATCTCTCCTTCAAGGGTCCAGGCATTGGCGAAGCACCTTCCATGGAAGGTTTCTTCTACTGCACCCAGGCCTGAGAGTTTGTATGATGAGCAGACCTGGAAAGGTACAAGGGGGGACCCCTCACCTTCAAAAAGATCCATCTCTCCTTCCAAGATTCAGGCCCTTGCTAAGTATATGTCCTTCAAGGCTCCAAATGCAGGTCCAGCTCGAAACCAGGGCTCATATGAGGATGAAAAGTACTGGCAGACTGGACACCGATCCCCTTCAAAAAGTTCCATGTCTCCCTCAAAGATGCAAGCTTTTGCCATGCATCTGTCATGCAAGGTGTCGAGTGCAGACTCTGTGACCCAGGAGAGCTCTTATGAGGATCAAATACGGAAAGCTCAAAATTCTTCACCCTTGAAAAGGTCCATTTCCCCTTCAAAGATTCATGCCCTGGCTAAGCATTTGTCTTGCAAGATTTTGAATGCAACAGCCACAGAGAGTAATTCATATGAGGACACAAGCTGGCAACCCAGGAAACCTCAGCATAACTATAGTTCCAAGTACCACTCTGGCCCATTGGAGGGGTATCACAACAAAACCAAAAGAAGTGGTGCTGGATATGGTAACTCCTCTCTGGAAAGAAACTCTTCAGGTGTACTGACTTTGCAGGTCAACAGTGAGCAGGATTACAGCTCACCAGCAGGACAGGAAAAAGCCACTAGGCAAGGGTCTAGGAGTATTAGGCATGACACTGGGCCCCTGGAATCCAGTACCATTTCCTCAAAAAGGTCCATCTTGTCTCCATCACAATCTACCTCTCCATCCAGGATTCAATTGTTGCCAAAGCAGTTGACAAAGAAGGTGATGTCAACCCAAGAAATGGCAATCAAGGATCCCAAGTGGCCCATGCAAGGCAAGAGTTTGAGTCACTCGTTCACCACCCTCTATGGCTCTGACCCCTTGGAAAGACACTCTGAAAAAACTGAAGGAGATTCCACTTCTTTTTTCAAAAGGAGCTCCTTGGGTGTATTAGCTGGACCTCCTTCAAGCATTCAGCAAAGCTCAGTAATTGATTCTTTGGATTGGCTAAATAAGCAACAACAAAGTCCTCATGATCCTTGGTCTCCAAAAAGCATTTTTCATGGCCCGAATGGGAATAGCCAAGTGCCCACAAGTTCAGTTCCATCTTCAAGGTCTGACAATGACACACACACGCACATGACCACACCACCTTCCATCACACTTTCAAAGTCACTATCTCATGTATCATATGAATCTTTTGAGCATTGTTTTGAAGAACATTGTAGCCATAGATCAAGTTATCCTTCTCAGTCGGATGCAGATAATGTATCTCCTGTTGGCTCCCCATATTTGGGCCCTGCTTCAGCAGACTATGCAGCCCAGGAGTCTGGAAGAACAGCTGCTTCTGAAGGAGTGAAAGCCATTATGAAGCTCTGTAGGACAGGATCCAATTGGAGAAAATCTAAGAATCACCCAACCCCAGAGATATGGGCTCCCACACTTGCAACATATTTTCAGAGTGTGGAGCAGTCAGCTACCAGAAGTGGACAGCTCAATGCACAAGATGCTGTGAGTGGAATCTTGCATCTGGAAAAGAACAATAATGCAGATATGGACTTGGAAGATTCAAGTCTGGGGGAGTCCAAAGAAGCTCCAACGAGGTTGCAATACAGAATGCCATCTGTTGTGGAGCAGGAGATGGCAGTTAGAGAACAATCTGGTTCTTCGAGCTCTAACCATCCCTCCTTCCTAAGAGTTAAACTCCCACCTCCAAGAGTTGTTCCAAGAGGGGAGAATCCATCTTGCTCCAATGGCATGTATGCATGGGCTGATGGAAGTCCAGGGCCTTCAGCTCCTACAAACGAATTTGCAGATGGCTACAGATCACCTGTCTACACTGCAACTTTGGAGCTGTTATCACCCTCCAGAGAGCTGATTTCAAAAAAGAAGAACTTGGGGAAGTCGAGAAGCATCACCATGGGATTGCCCTCTGTGAATATTCACAAGAAGACACAGATAATTGTAAGTAATTATCTCCTGACTTTGTGTGAGCTTGATGTCTTCAAGGACTGAAAACTTACAGTTGTACAATAGGAAACTGAGCACAGTGCATCCATTTAATCATAACTCTGCTAAGACATACTATGTGCCATGTGGTTCATACTCGGATTTTGGGACTTGTTCATGGTGTGCAACTGAGATTCAGCAATGACTACGATATACCATATGGAGAAATTTGAGTTTACTGTTGACAATGTAAAATCAGTCTTCAAATCTATAACCTGTATGTCACATTGATTGTTTGGTGAGGAGACAAAGTTAAATCTAGGTGAGATAAACTGATGGAGCTTGCTGTGTGTACAGGAGGCAATGTGCAAGTCCCTAAAGCAAGCAATATACAATTGTGCAAGGCAGTGTTGTCGCAATACAAAATTACGGCTTCATGAAGACAAGCACTTTACTTCTACTGAATTCAGCTTCAGTTTTTGCAAGGTGAAGCTTCTTCTGCAGTTTCTTCTGCCATTGGATATTCAATAAAAATGTGTCACAACCTGTTATCCTTCTTTTGTGTTCTGATCCCTGCCTATGATCAACATGGATCCTTGATTGCATGGGCTAAAATACTGTCTCCTTGTTGGCAGCCAAATTGATTTGCGACATTGAGTTTAACTAACAGCAACGTGAAGGGCAGCACATTTTGCTTGTCTTCCTCAAAGCTTAAAGTGATCTATGGCATTGTTTCGGTTGTGGGTCATCTCTGGCAATGACTGGCATATCAACAAATATTGGTCATCCAGGCAGCCTCCACAGCAGAAAATGCTTTACAAGTAACCACCAAACTCTTCTTCTTCCTGTGTAAGTCAGACAAACATATTCCTAAGAAACTTGGCCAGATCAGCTGTACAACAAACTAGTTATCTTGACCAGTCATTGTGAGCTCAATATTATGAGGGCTACATTAATGACTGCACCTCTCTCTCTCTCCACCCATAGGGAATAGATTGAATTACAGTGAGTGATGTCTGGTAACCACCAGTGAGCAGACAGAACCACAGCCCTTTTCTACAGTCAAAGTTTTATTGTACAATACGCAAGAACACCTTCTGGGACAAAATCAGAATGTGATTCTTATCACCATCTTTTGCTCCCATGTCAATAGTTTGATTGTTCAGCAATAGTCTTTCACTGTGTTTCCAGGCTCTCCATCTCCTTTCACTGCATGATGCGATCCCAATTGCCATTTCAAGTTGAATATTGAATGATTTTTTCACTGAAAATTAAATTAAATTAAATTGTAGCTGAAATTTTCAGAGGGAATTGGAATCTGCCTTTGGTGTTGTTGGAAAGATCTTGATGAGCAGGATTTAATGGAATTTATTTGGTGAGATTTGGATTCAGAATGTGGGAGATATTGATTTTTAAGTGATTTCTATATCTCCTACACCTTAGGTCTAAAAATTTCCAAATCACCTTCATTAAATCCTACTCACCAAGACTTTTTTTAAGTAATTTCAAGAGTGCACCCAATATTCCCCTACAATTTTTATTTTTTTATTTAAATGAATTTTAAGTAAGATAATTGTTTCACTATAGGTCAAAAAAGTATGAAACCAACTTGATGCATACCTACTCATCCATTGAGGGCTTTTTAAAGGTACCAAGAGGCCCGCACAAGGCACCATGGTTTGGGAGATCCCAACGTGACAAATAAAACAAACTACCTTGTTTCATACACACTATTGTGGCCTGTGCTGTTGGCCAAAGTGTGAACCCATTTCAAAATACGGAAACTAAACATATAAAAATGGTTTTGTAAGGTTCAGGATTTAGAGTTAAATTAAACCCTAGATCTTATATCCAAATTTTGAATTTGGAGTGACACAAATCACTTAGAATTTGATATCTTTCACATTCTAACTCCAAAACTTACAAGATACATTTCAATAAAACTTACTCATCAAGATCTTTCTAACAATGCCAAGAGCACATCCCCATTCCTCATACTTGAATTGAATGGGTAGAATTTCAAATGTGACCCACGTTTTCAACTAATTTTTCCTTCCAAAACCTGGCTTTTAATGATATATTTGAATTGAAACCAAGCCAATGCACCCCTCCTTGTCAAGAGCTTTCCAAAGATATGGAAAATTCAACATGAAACACCCTGGTTTGGGAGATCTCAGCATGACAAAACAAACTGAACTACCTTGCTTCATAGCTAGGCTATATATATATATATATATATTGTAATGACAAGAAATTTCAAGGAATTGATATATGGAAGATTTTGCATAATATTTCATAAAGTCGTTCTTGGACAAAAAAATTTAGAGACAATTGCAAGCGTCTAGAGAATCAATTTTGCATAATCTTTTTCATACAGTGATGTTCTTGGACAAATTTTTTTAAAGACAATTCCAAGCATCTAGAGAATCGATTTTGCATAATCTTCTTTCACGCGGTCGTTCATGGACAAATTTTTAGAGACAATTCCGAGCGTAGGACACCAGGTGTGAGCCTTCGTCATTGCCGCCGCCGCTGACTACGAGTATGAAAAGGACAAAAAACACACCCTTCACACCCCTTTTACGTTCTCGATTTTCCACCGACGCAGCGAGCGCAGTTCGTGTTTAAATGCGCTCGCTCGCGCATTTTGTGTGTGTGAGAGAGAAACACACAGAGAGATAGAGAGACAAAACACGAGCGGAAATATTCAATTGAACCGGTCGGGATGGAGGGGATTGTGGAGAGGGGAGTGAAGGAGGTGGACTACTTAGCGGAGGAGCGGGCGGGGGCACAGTTCCATGTGCATAGCATGAAGATATTTCTCGCCGGAGGTCAACACGAGTACGAGGTCTCTACAAGGATTGCCAACCTTGTTGCCAACGATCCGGTACCTCTCTGTGTGTGTCTCTCTCTGTCTCTCTCTCAATTAGTCAATGTTAGTCTCGAATTTTCATTGCAAGATGAGATAATGCCTGCCCTAAAACATATTCGGAGCGAAATTGTTTTGGCACAGTGATGATCGCTTTGCTATATTATTGTCGACAAAATATTACTGCGCCAAGCCTGCGGACGGGACCTTGGCACGGGAAAAGGATGTTGATTTTGTTGTCACTGAGCAAGTTGTAAAACAAACCTCGCCCACCTCTGTCCGGCCACACTCCCTACAGTCCGAACTCTGAAGACATAAGGATTTTACATGAGAGCCGCCCAGGTCCTAGTTGCTGTTGTTGGACTAACAACGATGTATCAGCCAGGTCCCTTTGCTTCTGTGCTTGCATGATGTTGCATGCCATTTGCATGCCTCAGCAATCTTGTGGCCCATCCCCATGTTTCTCTGCTCCTCAGGAATGCATTAGCAGGATCTAAACTGCAAAGAGCCTTCAGAGTTTTGCATGTCATTGCAGTCTATCAGGTCTCCCCTAGAAACTTCCCCTTGGCATCTTTTTTTATTCTGGATATTCCTGTGAATTAAATGAGCTGGATTGCTGTGCATGCCCTGATGTTGAGAATGCTTGATTCTCCAGGTGAACAACCTACTGTAATCAGCTCTATAATCTGTACTCAGCTCTGTTGTAGAAATGCGATTATTCATTCCTGATAGTAAGGGCAACTCTCTCTCTATTCACAGACTTGATTCTTCCTCTGTCGCTCTTTCGTGGTCCCTTAATTTTGTCTATGAAAACCTTTCTGGAAAAGTGACCTCTGTTCAAAACATGTTCTTGCATTTTCTTTCAAATCCTCTTTGCTTTCTTGCTCTCACTTGATATTTTGTGGTCTATCAGTAATTTATTTGTCACATAGATCTGTTTGTCAGAGGAATATGCTCTTAGATTGTGATCCATCCAATAGCATCTCTGCTCTTCACAAAGTATTTGAGCTCCCCCTAAACTCTCCATCTTTCCAAAATATTTTTGTTTTCCTCAAGTATTGTGCACCCTTTTTTTCTTTGTCTTTTTCCCAGGTTTTTTGTTGCCTTACATTTGTGCACTAACATCATGGACCGGGTCTTCCTGCTACATCTGGATTTGTGACAAAAACATTATTTAGGGTGGTTAGAGGCATTGTCCTATAGCTGCTGTTGGGAGCAGATGAAATTGATTGGGAAGTCATGATGCTTACTGCCATACATGTTAGTGTTGATGGTATCTGGACATGTGAGAAACATTAACTATTTTTCATTGCATTCTAGTTATTCGAGTTATTCTTTTTGTGTTAGTTTTGGTTTTGTTGGAACTGAAAGAGCAGTTGCCTTAATTCTTTTGTGGAGTTTTCTTTGCAATTTCATAGATATGTAAAATGAACTGGCTCTCCAGGTATCTTGTTCTCTGAATTCTCTTCTTAACTTGGGAAGTTGACTGATGGCCTGATCCACCAGGTGTTTGCGAAGGAGGACAGGGCAAGGATGTCCCGGAAGGAACTCTACAAGAACTCTCTGAAGAAAGCTGGGCATGCTTGGAAGATCATTTTGGAGAAGGGTCTAACAGGTACATTTGTCTCCCAAAGCTCCCTTTTTAAAATATGTTTGGTGGGTTTCAAATCCAAAAGAGCTTGAAACTAGCTAATGTTATGATCATGCCTTTTGCACATATGAGGGAGGTCTGACTTGGGTATTCTGCCCTCTTTGTCCCTGTTAATCACTGCAGAGGGCCAATTTTGTATTTCATGTTCTTGGAAAAGCTCAAGTTCTTGGATTGTAGATTGGGGGTAAGGTTGCAGGATTGTGACAACATCAGAGTTTTCATTTCCTCTTTACCTGCAGCATTGAGCATTTGTGTTCCTAACATCATTGTCTGCAGTGTCTCATGCTCTGTCTTCCAAGGCAAAGATGAATGGGACCTTCTCATCCAGCACATTAACTCTTTCTTGAAAAACACTCAATGTTGAAGTGGGATGTTAGATTGTCATCACACATCTCAAGAGATATTGGAATAAGCTTCTAATGTGGTTCATTGGTTAGTTGAAGTATGACATGTTTTTTTTTTGCGAGCAGAGGATGAGAGTATGAGAATGCGAGCATTCATAGACGAGCCTAATTACACAGATCTCCATTGGGTATTACTCATCAGCAAATCATGGACTTCCACCTTTGATATAGCTGGATTCTAGATCGTTCATCTTGATCTTTTCTGTGGAGCATGTCATCACGTTTCCTGCTGTCTTGTTTAGCAACAGTGAGGTTGGAATAAATACTAAGTCAATTTTGCAGGAATTTAGGCCTCAACATTATCTGAGATCTAGTACAGGTGGACATGTGTAGTCTCTTATTTTCATGGTCACTCAAGCTTTTCTAGTGCTCCCAATATACTGTTTAATTTTGTTCATTACATCTTCACTATATGGCATGGCATGTTTCCTTTGTATTCTGTGATTATGCTCTTGCATTTCTTAGCTTGTCCTACAAATCACAGATAACTGTTGTTTAAAGTCATTGGGTGGGACTGGGGCAGGGTATGTTCATAAATGCCCTGAAAGGCCAAGCCACAGAGGAACAACAACACAAGTGGCTTCGACAAGCTTACAAGTTAGCAATTATTGGGTGTTATGCTCAAACAGAACTTGGACATGGCTCCAATGTTCAGGGCCTGGAGACTACTGCCACATTTGATCCCTCAACAGATGAATTTGTTCTTAATAGTCCCACTCTCACATCTACAAAAGTGAGTACAAGAGTCAGGGATGGGCTCCCAGCACATAGCCTGCAGTTCACAAGTTAATGAATGTACACTAGTGGGGATGCTACAGAACTATTTCATGTTTAAAAGTTAAAATGGTTCATCAGTTCTTCTGCATATTGGAATATAGCTTGCTGCTGAATCAGTGTCTGAACCATTAGCAGGGGTGATGGGGCACAGTGGTGGCCAGGTGGCCTGGGCAAGGCATCAACTCATGCCCTTGTGTATGCACGGCTTATCACAGATAGCCAAGACTATGGTGTTCATGGTAATCCCCTTCCTGGAAGAGGTTGCAGTTGTCTTTGGGATAGTGAAGGAAATGACTTTCACTGTAAGGGTTTCCACTGTAAATGAGGTGTTTAGCAAACTGTAAAAGACAAATTGGCATTTTGTAAACTGTTTATGCTGGACTTTCAAGGCACTTACAATGCAGACATAAATGGATCCTTCCACCTGGCAGTCAGTTGTCATTTTCTGTGGTCGTCTGGAAGACATTTTGGAGAACAAATACAGTTCTGGTCAGAATGTGGGAGACATGGTTATTTTTGAGGATTTTGTCTTCTGAAATTCACTGTTCAGTGATTGGCTTGTGTTATCTTGCTTATTTTCTTTTTCTTTCTTTTTGTGGGTGGGGGGTGGGTTTGTTGAATTTGGGGGCAGCATTTATTGCTCAAATTCGGAGTTTGGATGATCACATTCCACTACCCAATGTTACAGTTGGAGACATAGGTGTCAAGTTTGGTAATGGGGGTTCTAACTCCCTGGACAATGGCCTGCTGCGCTTTGACCATGTTCGGATTCCTCGTGAAAACATGCTCATGAAGTATGTGCCCATGATCTCTTGGGTGAACATGCCTTGTTTCCATGTCCTATAAGATTCTTTTGAAGATATCAGTCAGTCATCCACATCCACAGAATTTTATGAACATCTCCATTATGTTTTTTCTAGCATTTCAAATGTGTAGGATATTGTATGCTATATAGTGAAATTGCCTGTCAGGAGCAGGTTCTCAAAGTAACTTATTCTGGTCTCTTACTCTTATATAGTCTTGGGTCAAGATACCATCTCGAGAATTGGTGGCAAAAGCTTTGCTTCATGGCCCAAATGCCATCAGCATAGGAAATCTCAAGGGTATTCCATGTCCATTGTGGGAATGCCTTTTGTCTGCCTTGGTCAGGGATCTTCTCTGAATCTCAGGCAAGCATTTGATGAATATCCTGGTTCTGATGTTCATTCGGGTGGAAACAGGCTAGCAAGGGTGACAAAACAGGGAAAGTATGAACGATCGAACAAACCTCGCCAACTAGGATATGGGGCTATGGTTTTTATTCGTCAATTCATTGTAGCTGATGCTTCAGTTTACCTTTCTCGTGCTGTCACCATAGCTGTTCGCTACAGTGCTGTCTGACGTCAATTTGGTGGGAAGGATGATAAGGCTGAAGTCCGGGTTTGATATTCCCTGTATCTTGTTGTGTGTAATAGTTTGCAGCAGACTAGGGTCTCAAAATTTTATTACTAGCACAGAATGTAGTCCATGGGCATGTTTCTATATACCAGTTAGTTAATTTGCATACCAAATTGAGTTTAATTGGTCTCAGCACTCATGGCTGCCTGTCTACAAGAAAGTTAGAGATTTAAGTTTAAACTTATGTGCTTCTGGATTGTTGTAATTTTGAAATTCTGAGGTGTATCCTAGGTATGCCCATGGGATTAGTCATCCAAATTGTAATGGGACAACCTTTGGTAATGGTTTCTTTGGAGCGTGATAACTTGGATGTATCAGTCCATGGGGGAGGAATTGGGCAAGTGTGCTGCCTTCTTGCAGTGGGTGTGAGATTTTGGCATCTGACACACACAATTGTGCTATTTCTGGTTGTTTGAATCAGTGAGTTTTTTCTAAGACATACTGTGGAGCATTGCAGGTTATTGATTACAGAACACAGCAGCACAGGCTATTTCCACTGCTAGCCACGGCATATGCATACCGAATTGTGGGATTCTGGATGAAGTGGCTGTATGCAGATGTGACAGAAAGGCTGAACAATAATGATTTTTCAAATCTCCCAGAAGTCCATGCCTGTACTGCTGGCTTAAAATCTATTACCACATCAGTCACTGCAGTGAGCCTTCATCCATTACACCACATGCCTTTTTTCTTTCATATCTGCTGAATTCCTTTCTAAGCATGAGCCTCAAACCTTTTGGGAGGGTCCCTCAGGATGGAATAGAGCAGTGCCGCAAGTTGTGTGGAGGCCATGGTTATTTGTGCGCAAGTGGGCTTCCAGAATTGTATGCTGCATATGTTCCAGCTTGCACTTATGAGGGTGACAACACAATTCTGCTTCTTCAGGTTTACTATCTCCCTTCGTGTCTTCCTATTCAGGGTGATTGTAGATCCATGATTTTGTCAGAGCTGCTGCTGCAAAAGGATTTGAAGAGTGCTGAGAAACTAATGGTCTTTGGCTTGATAGCACAGTTGCAAACAGTATGAATTGCAGTGCCTTCTCTTCCAGGGTTAATATGTTGCAACACCATAACAGCCTCTTGCTGCATTTGAATTACCTCCTAAGCATCATGAGATCAGCTCTCTCTCTTGAATAGACAAATCTCAGGAGATATTATCCATGGATGATTTGGCTTAATTGCAGCATGAGATTGATTCCCTTTCTGGCTTCTGTGTTGACAATCCACAGCATGGAACTATTTTGTGGCTGCTAAATTTGTATATCTTGTGAGGGCAGGTTGCACGATTTCTTTTGAAGACTCTCACACAGGTGGCCAGTGGAACAAAGCCAGTTGGTACTGCAGCCTATCTCGGAAATGTCCAACATTTGACATCTGTTAACTGCGAAGTATCTCAAGGTGAAAGTTTGCCACAGCCTCAGCATTCCTTTGCCTGAAACTCCTGTTGATCAAAGTATGAATAGTATGAATGGCTTGTGATCTAATGTTAAATTGATCTATTTGTTGAAACCGGTTCAACCCTAATCCCTGAACTGCAGCTGGTAAGGAACTGACGTCCTTCAGCTAACCAAACCTGGGCAAACCTTAACTCACCTGCCAAACCAAGAGCTGGTTAGCTTTTTGGATTTCTACTTTCTATCTTAACTAGCCATGACATCTCCAGCACCTTGTCAAATTTTGAGCGGGTATCATTTTTGCAATGATATATGACAGGCAAAGACTGGCTTAATCCATCAGTATTACTGGAAGCCTTTGAAGCCAGGTCTGCTTGCATGGCAGTTGGTTGTGCCATGCATGTGGCAGAGGCTCCAGACTCAGAATTGGGTGAGTGTTTCATGTCTACTTTCACAGATCTTGTGTGTTAGACTGGCTGGTTTCTCTCTCTCCAGTTCACACAACAAAGTGATGTCATCTAGTGAGTCCCTTGCATCCTTGGTTCCATGTCACTGACTGTCAGTTGGTCACCTGTTGAGGAAAAAATGTAAAGTTGTAGTTTGGAGGTTCATCAGTTTTTTGTTGAAGTCCCTTACTCCATTTTTGCAATCAGACCAGCAATTGGCGCTACATGAATGCCTCTCTTGAGGATGAGACATTGTTTGTTGGAGCTCTTCCTTTGGTGAAGCATTTGAACAGCTTTATGAGAGAGGCCTTGTATCTAGTGTTTATTTCCTGGAAACTGCCTGGTTGCAAAGTGATACTGATCTCAGTGACTTATTTTCATTTATGAATTGTGCAGCTTTTGAGGAACTTTCACCTGAATTGGTGGAAGCAGCCCGGGCTCATTGTCAATTGATTGTTGTTTCCAAGTGAGTTGCCATCTTACTTGATTGTGGTTTAGGGTTCATAAGGAACTCACTGGGATTTAAGCATTCACAGGGAGGTTTTCCACCCTGGTGTTCTTTACCTGCAAGCTGAACTGGATCACTATTGAGATTGTGGAGATTGTTCACTTTAGATACTAAATTTCCAAAATCCTTCTTGCCTCTAAGGTCTGTTGATCATGACTGCCAGCTGATTGAGAACACAGGTGGCTACTCAACCAGTATGGGAGTGAGCAAATTTCTGGTGAATTTAACTAGGGTGGATTGCTGATTTTTGGATGCATTGGCCAAAATGAAACAGGTTTATTGAGCAGGCACAGAAGGACATACCAGGAGAGGGGGTGAAGCAGCAGCTCGAGGTACTCTGCTATCTGTATGCATTGTCTCTACTTACAACACATTCCAGTGACTTTCTGGCAACTGGATATTTGACAGGTACCCAGGTGTTCCATGCCAAGGATCAGCAGAAGGCATTGTTTAGTTGTGTAAGTACCTTTAATCCATCCTGCAAATCTCAGATTTGTTTATGTATGTTGCATGCATCCTGTGGATGAGAAGTAATGTTGAGCAACAGTGAAAGATGGCTAGAGTGCAACATCAAGAGTGACACCACATCTAAAGGACTGCTGAATTGACATCTGATTCACCACAAAGCTCATGACACACACGGATGAACTGCATGTTCAATGAAACTGATAGCATACTGTGTGGATCGTGACGTTGCAGGTACGCCCAAATGCTGTTGCATTGGTTGATGCTTTTGATCACACTGACCATTACTTGGGTTCAGCCCTGGGTCGGTATGATGGGGATGTGTATACCCATTTGTACAAAGATGCATGGAAAGATCCTCTGAATGAGTCTGTTGTCACAGAAGGCTATCATGAGTACCTGAGGCCAGTTCTCACACAACAACTGTGGGGCCCTACTTCTAAGCTCTAAGCAACCTTTCATAATCTTGTCTTGGTTTAATTTAATTGGGTGGTGAATAAATGCATCATTCTTTTGAGCTACAAAATCTCTGCGGTAAGTTATGTATTTGGAGTGAATTGGTTATCTTTGGTCCTAAGCCCAGCAGTTCTAGAGTGCGAAAATCCTTTGAGAAACCCAACAATAGCCAGGACATTTTGAGGCTATGCTATAGCATTCCAACAGTCATCAACAGTTTAGAGAACTTTTGATCAGTTTGCATTCATTATATCATGAACCTGAGGTTGGGCATCATTGCTCTCCACTGATCATCATTCTCTTGCCTGTTCCGTCTGTCATTCCTGTGACAACTGCTTTTTTCGAATTTTCTTCATTGACAGAAGATTTGACCATGGTCTTGTGGATAAGTCCTAAGAGTCTGGAGTCCTAGATCTCTGAACAGTTTTGACTTCCTCTTAATTCCATATCCTGTATCAATCCTGCAAAGCTGTGGAGAGGTCTGGCCCAGGATGTACAAACCCTAGAGTATCCTTCAGAGACACATACATTGCTGTGGAGTGAACCAAATTATGGAACAGTACACTTGGCAGCAGAGTCAACTTAGGCATCAATCTGTTTTTGAGCTTTGAGGCCACTTGCAGGCTAACCTAGTCCATGATGGCACGCTTCATCACAGGGATAAGTAACTCAGGACAGCTGAGTTGTGGCAAATGTCCCTCTGTTTGTAAAATTTCTACTTTTGTGGGTCCCCCAAGTGAATGGAACAGATAGTCAGACACCACAACTGGCACAGCAAGGTCTTTGCAGCTTTGCAGCACATAACATGGGACTGTCACCTGCACAAACCAAACATGAGGAATAAGGCAACAATTGGGCATCTATTGAGGTAGACCATTTCCCCCTCTATTCTTTGAGAACTGGATTATGCCTGAGGGCCTGAGCTTCGGTTTTTAAGACAAGACTCAGTCCCTTTCTGTCAAGAGAACTGCATGGGAAAGAGGCCCATGCTATCTCAGTTAACAGCTAGCTCAGACTGGTGTCATGTACTCACCCTTAGGTTTGTTGCTGCTGTTGCAGCTATTTCTTGTTCATCTGAATCAATCATCCTCCCAGAGTTGGTCAGAAAGAGTGGTTACCTGTGGAAGAATGCTACGGACATCACTTTGGAAGCATGTCCTGCAGATGCTGAGGGCAATGTCAGGTCGGATGCCGAAGAAGGTCCGAGTGAACTCCTTCACTGCAGTGCTCTTTAGGTCTGCACCCACAGCACGGGGTGCAAAACCTATCACCCATGCTCTGAAGTTGGATTGCATTGCCTCAAATAGCTGGTTCAGCTCCTCTTGCTCAAAGCCTCCATTGTAGTGCTCATCATTTATGTACCTGCAAGAGTTGAGAGAAAATTCCAGCATATGAGAATCACAAAAACGCCACTCCTATTCTTCCAAGCTGCTGCTTGCTGGCGCTGACCAGTTGCTAACAGAGAAGATAAAAATAAAGAGAGACACTCAGAGACAGAGACCTTGGAGATGATGACAAGAGAACAATCTTGCGGAAGACTTGTGGACGCTCAATGGAAGCAATGCACCCAATCATGCCAGACATGGAGTGTCCAACAAAAATGCAACTCTCAATCTGCATCTCATCCAGGATCATGAGCAAGTCATCAGCATATGCATGCAGCGTTGCATAACGTGCGAAGTTGAAGTTGTTTTGGTTGGTACACCCAGCTCCCATCAGGTCATATAGTACCACCTTGTGGTCATTTGCAAAATACGGCACAACAAACTGCCATGCTGACTGATCACTTCCAAAGCCATGTCCAAGAACCAGAACTTGTGAACCATTTCCTATCACCCTGACATTGTGAGCATCTAGCAGCTCACTGCCACATCCCGTCTCCTTTTTTATACCATCAGGCATCACCAGCATCTTATGAAACCCTGCAAGCTTCCCACCATCCTCATCATCATCTTCTGAAACCGCACAAGCTTGCTTTCCACCATCATCATCAATCTATCAAGCTCATCATCTTATGAAACCCTGCAAACTTTCCCACCATCAGCATCAGTTTATCAAGCTCATCATCTCACAAAAGCCTGCAAGCTTTCCCAGCATCATTATCAATCTATAAAAAGCTCTAGTTTGAAAGAGAGATCTTTGAGAGAAATTCTCCACTTTCAAGAATCTCTCAAACCCTGTGAGAAAAACCAATGCCTCTGCTGCTGGAATCAGCAATCGTATTATGGTCAGCAACTCTCAACCTTTCAGTTCTTCTCCATGTTTCTTCGAACTATTTCTGCCAGTGTGAGATTCAAGCACAAAATGCAAACTCTCTCTCTTTCAGTTCTTCTCCATGTTTCCGCAAACTGTTTCTGCCAGTGTGAGGTTCAAGCGCAAAATGCAACTCTCTCTCTTTCAGTTCTTCTCCGTGTTTCTTCCAACTGTTTCTGCCAGTTTGAGAGATTCAAGCAAAAAATGCAAACTCTCTCTCTTTCAGTTTTTCTCCATGTTTCTTCAAACTGTTTCTGCCAGTTTGAGAGATTCAAGCACAAAGTTCAAAATTCTCTTTCAGTTCTTCTCCATATTCCTTCAGCTTGTTTCTTCCGGTGAGAGATTCAAAGCACGAAATGCGATTAATCTACTGTTGTTATTCGAGATTCAAGAAGGCGACGACGATGACATAGCAGCCGAAGTCATCGAGAGATAAGTTCAAGAGTACATGAATCACCTGAAGAAAAGCCGGCTTAAATATTTCCCGAGAGCTTTTCAGTCTTTCCTCGCCAACAAGACCCTCATCGCTTCGCTCCACAGAGGTCCTTTACGCGCTTGAATTGCGAGAGAGATCCCGTGATAGGTATGATCCTGTTACACTTTTACCTCCAACGTATCTATCTCTCTGCGTCGATCTCTTGCGAACAGGTTCGTATCCGCGTATCCTCTCTTCTTCGTCAATCCGTATCGAAAAGGTTTGCAGTGTCAAAGAAATCCGCGTCCCTGAAAAATCGTCTTTGCAGAAAAAAAAGTAGTGGATGGCGTGGAAGAATGAACGGTGGAAGGCGACAAAAATCTATTTCTTCTTCTCTTTTTGGCTGTTGCAACAGATGCTACAGGCACGTGTATTCACTCTTAAGACGGTGCACAGTGATGATCGATGGACATGATGATGAGAACAGGCTCTGTATATGCTTTCTCTTTTTCTCGCTCGCTCTCTCCCTCTTTTTTCCTCGTGATTCCTTTCCTGATGAGCTGCCCTGGTGGTAAGACTTGCAGGAATCCATAAGTAGTGATCAATCCAAAGCATGCAATAAGCTTAACTTCTTATTGTTGTCGATCGATATAAATCCTCTACTACATGATGGAAGAAGAACCAGCTCCCAATCTTGGAGTGTCTGGAATAAAAAGTTCACAGATTATAAATCCGGTACACTAGGTACACGATGGAAGAAACAGCTTCAGATCTTCATTTAAAGTTTTGTTTGAGTTGTGGTTTTCTTCAGGAAATTTATTTCATAGTAGATGGATCTTAGCAACAGAGAATACATATATAGAGTTGGAGACACATGGCTTAAAACCTGCACAAAAGGTTTTCATGTAAGTATTTCTTCTTCTTCTTCTTCTCCTGCTAATTCTCTTATGGGTAGGATCTATTCAGCATTTGGACTTCTCTTAGTTTAAGGCAAAGTTGACATCCAGAATTCCTGCAACAGAAATCCACCCTCATTTTTTATGTTTGTCGTAAAGCCCAAAACTCAGCCAGCCAGATTATCAGAATGCAATTGAGTCCATTTGATTGTGCAATGTGAGGGGGTAGTAGCACACACCATATCCACAACCTGGAAGCCATATTTCGGTTGCGTGAATGAGAGGAGCGATTTTGAAGTTCTTTCTTTATTCACAAATGCAGACGCTCACAACGTTCTTAGATGGCTTCCCTCTTCCCCATTATCAGTCTTCAATCTTTGCTTCCCTGAGTGTCACCAAGTTGTATGAAGTCTTCACGCACAGAAGCTGGAAATTACGTCACATGCAAAGTTCAATCAAACAGCATGAGCAAATGAGCAATAACATGCCTTGAGATTCAGAAAAAAAAGAGAGAGAGGACTCTCTAATCATTTACTACTGCTCACGAAACTATGATAACCACATAGTAGAAACTCGATATCCTTGGGCATCAACCCAATCCCAGACATTGCAAATTATGGACTAAGCAAGGTATGGAGTGCAATCATTGGAAGATAAGCAAAACTGTTTCTGTAGATGAAGATAATCAGCAGCAGTGCTGTAGTGCCTGCTTGCATCTTAGCTCACAAACTCCTGCCTATTCTCAGTCTGCCAGCAAAAGTGCAGGGATGGATAGCTAACCTTTTTTTTGGGTCACCAGAGCTCAGAGGTGATTTGATTTTGTCTGGAAATTTTGGATTTGCACTCCATTGGTGTGATTCATGCAGTTCTTCTCAGTTGAGATCTCTTGAAGCTCTTGAATCAAAGTTGTGGTATGTGCAGACTCCATAGTATTCATGTGAAATTGATGTTGTTGCATTCATGTGAATCTCTGCCATTGACATTGGTGTCTGGAAGGGTCTCAGAGATCAAATATGAAGTCTGGGCTATGCATCACAGGCTGTCACTGTTAGGGTGAAAGTAACCTTTTCAGCCAATACACTTCACAGCAATGTGATTTTATTCAAGGTGACGCAATGTTGTGATGGCCTCTTGCTTTGCTTCAAAACATGGATTAGAACTCTCGGGGTTCAATGTGCCTGAACATCTGACAACTGCTACAATTTAATCATCAAATCATAAAACTTTCAGCATATCTAAGATTAGTCATCACATAATCAATCAAACATGTTCACTTGTGGACCATGAGTATCCACACTCATCCAACATTTGACTATCCCATGATATGACTCAATGCTAAATTGAATATCCATTATTGACATGAGAAACCTTCAACACCCCTAATTGCATATTTGCAGTCAAAACAACACGAGTCCACTTTTGGATCACACTCAGGTTGAACAAAACACATTAAACACTAAGTACAAAAGAGGCTAACCACTAGAGCTTTTGTGCACACCATTGCCAGTTCTCTGTTGACCCATTAACATGCCTTTTTTTGCCATTCTCCGCTAGGTACTCAACCTTGTAAATAAAGCACTGAACACAAAATCATGGAGAGAAGTCAAATCCTACTTACACATCAAAATTCATGCACTCACACCTTCTCCACTCTCTGCTCAACACCAAAAGCTGCATCTTAAGAAACCCTGAAGCTAAAACGGCAAGATCTATCACAAAACAAACGTGCATTACCACTTCTTGCACACCAGAATTGCTACATTTTGCCAGGTTTTGCACACACACACCCTTCAGACCTTGAACTCTTCCAAACTTCAAATGGCTGCCTCCACACCACCATTAAGAAGCCCATGCACATAATCATTGCAACAAATACAATGCTGCAAAAACTTTCCTTTTTCACTCAAAGAACATACATCATGAGCCATACAACTCCATTGGCTTTACTTCCAGTAGCCTTAGACCCTCCCCTATCAACTAGTTGACCTGATTATTTGCTGCCATACCACAACCCACATTAAACAATGGCTGGCTGCAGCCAAAGAATTGCAGAAATCCTGACCTTGACCCTGAACTAACCGTATCAACTTCACTAACTAGTTGTATTTCTAGCTCACCCATGATGTGGAACATTTGCCACTGCCCCTATGGCAACTAACACATATGAAGCCTTTTTCATAGGTTGAACATTTTAGCACCACCCCTCTGGCAACTGCCACATATGAAGCCTTTCTCATAGGTTTTCTCAGAGTTCTTTATGTGCTCAGTCTACCCCCATCAAGCTAGATCCACTCCCACAACACATGCCTGTATCTTTGTACTGGTACACCTTTTCTCTTGTACAAATTTTCAAATGGGGTCACTCTGCCATGGGCTTGTTAGGAGCCTGGAATTGCCCTAACCCTGGCCGTTCTCTAGTACAAAAAAACACTCCTTGCACAAGAGGTGCAACTTCTCAACTAATTATTCCAAACCACAACCTACTTGCAGCAACCTTCACAGCAAAATAATATCTTAAAAGTAGATGAAAACTTCCCAAATTACACATTAATCAGCCTGAATGGACCTTTTTGAGAAAGGACTCAATAAATTGAAACAATGTGGTTATATATTTCAGATCCAACTGCATAATAGCAACTCATGACAAAGATCATGACCCAAATTTCAAAAAAGTAGTTCAAGTTTAACAACATGCATAGTACTAAACCAAACTGCCCCACTAACTTCATTGATCATGCTCCAGCAATGAATGGGCGGCACTTTAGACATGAACCATTACTCTCCACCCAAGTTTCCAGACAACTTAAATGCCATGGAAACAACACCAAGCTTCTTGGTCCTTTCTCATTCTCAACATCAAATCGCTGCTGCAAGCTCTCAAATGTCTGTATGTTAGCAGTACACAAATGGTCACATGGTTATGACATGCACGGAGAGCACCAGGTGGAAGGAGCACCAACAAAATCTTGAAAGTGTCATTAGTACCAAAAATTCATAGCAATTCACCTTTAACTGACACCAGGAATATGTGATGAGAATACAAGAAATCAACGTCACAAAGAAACTCCCATAAATTGAAACATTGGATCAACTAGTAATGCAAAAAAAAATCCATTACTAAGATTGAATCTCCCCAGCCAGTCCGGGCCAGGCGATCAGGGGGCAAACATTATCATGAACCTAAACATATGTAGATCACAAGGTGGTAGGAGTAGGAGGGATTTTACACTTACTATCTAGGAATGGGAGGGACCTTAGGCCTATTAACATGTGTAAGTAGGTCTAAGGTCCCTCCCACTGCTAAATAGTAGGATTAAGATCCTCCTATTTTCTAGAAGGCATATCCCTTCTTTTCTTTTGTTTTACTGCAGGTTCCAGCTTTCTGGTCAGGCAGGTACTACCATTTTGGAAATTAAAAACCATTAGCTAGAACTGTCCGACACTGGTTTCAACTCAACATGGAAGGCAGGCAGCAGGTGGCATTGTGGAACCTGCAAACCTATCTGACCAAATTTCGACATAACTTCTGTCTACAGATTGTCTTTTGTACACTTAAAAACTATTCACCAGTGTTCTTGACACAAGATCTGTAAGTAGCAGCAACATGTATCATGAGAAGTAACTTCCATGGCGATCTTACACTGTGTTCCTGATGCAACAAAAGATCAGTGTTTATAGATTCACCACACTCGCACACCCATCTCTGGCCAAATCAATAAGTGCACATATATCCTCTTCTAGAAAGCAAACACCTTCTGGTATCCCTCTCTCTTTTGACTCACCTACATTCTACTCACTATTATCTCCATCACAAAGGGGACCTGATTGGGACCCCTAGCAGGTGCCTATCAAAAATTTACTGATGCATTATGCACTATGCATTTGACTTGCTCACTTGCCTCCTCATAAACCAGCGAAAACAGAAAACAGGTCACCATTGATGTAGTCATTGTCCACAATGCTGACTAAGAAGTACGAGCTTTTGATCTGTAATGATGCATCACACCCAGAAAATATGCACAAATGAGTACCTCATTGACAGCTCCAACAGACACCAAAGGCACAGCCCACTCTGCAAGCATCTTCTTGCCACATGACTACTTCCTGAGAAACTGCCCATGTATAAGCCAGAAACATATCTTGCATTAGTCTCATTCAAAATAGCATTGGCTCCATGAAAACTGATAGACAAGCAGACATAATATTGTTCTCCAATATGATCCAGACAACCATATCTATGAGATTGCAGAAACTCTTCAACACCACTTTGAAAGTAACCATTCCATCAGTTGGAGCAAAACCAAAACTAACATGACAAGAATGAGTGTGGTCATAATCTTTTGAGTGTCACTTGCAAACTGTTAGACCAGGAAAACCCATGAATATCAAGACCACAAAAATTAATGTGGGTGTGTTGTGAAGTAGAATCTGAATGGACAACAGTTCCAGCAAAAGAAGTGACCTGATGATCACTGAGACTGCCATAGGCAGGACTGTGGGTGTCACCCCATCTGCCATGAGGAAACTCATCCCAGGCTGTGGTTCTTGAAATGTAACTTCTTGGTCGGTTTGCCCTGTGACAGTTTTGTGACTAATAGGTGAATACACGGTTGTGAAGCCTTCCTGTCTACAACAATCCTAAAATGCAGGCAAAACAATAATGACTAACAAAGAATCTGGAGTACAAATCAAGCTCTGAACAAAGATCACAACCAAGATCTGACAATTGAAATTATCTCAAAGATAGTTACTCAAGCACAGATACAAGTTTGTTGCATATCATCTACAGAAAAGTTTAATCTGCCTACCAGAAAATGGGGCGCACATCCTCCTTGTTGCGTTTATGTTGGTGGGAGGCCTCCAGGGTAAAGGACAACTGATCTTACTGAAGTCAATCAAACACAGGTTCTGTCACCAACAGGGAGAGAGGGGCACCTCAGTTTTCAGTATACCAACTATGTCTATGAGATTGCAGAGAAAACTCTACTTTACCACATTGAAGGAAGCTGTTGTGTTAGTTCCAGCAAAGCCAAAACTAACACAACGAGTGCAGTCATAACCTTCAGTGTCACTAACAAAGTATGAGACCATCACTTTCAACATGCATAGCCGTGACTAGCTGCAATGACTCCACAATGACTAAATCAGCTCTGGATGATGGGTAGAGGGTAGACAAGTATATGATAATCTCCTCCAAACTTTGGGCAATAAATATGTAAAATCTGCATCCTGAGTTTCTCTAGCATTTCTGCAAGCAATGGCAAGACTCTGGTGTGATGCTGGTTTCACTCAAGAGACCTATCTAATTTTTTAAATAGTTCAAGCTGCAACAAACTGTGAGGGTAAGCTTCATTTTAGCTTGGCCCTGTAGAAATGAGCATCTAAGCCTAAGGTATAGAGAACCAACAAAGAGGGTAGTGGTTGGGGCCTCATACAGTGGTTCCTGGACACCCTGAACATGTCCTTTATACACACCACTGGTGACTACTTGGATGCAGTATAACTAGTAAGTTCAAGTATGCTATACACATCTATACATGCTATATGGTATTGAAGAGGAAAGTGCACAATAAGACTTTGAAGGTAAGCATTGTCAGTTCCAGCAAACCCCAAAACTAACACAACAAGAATAAGTGTGCTCATAGACTTATGAGAGCCACTCACATAGTATCAGACCATCACCTTATCATGAATTGCAGTGACTAGCTGCCATGACTCCCCACCATGATACTCTACATATCCCACAAAGAAGACTGGTTCCACACCAACCAAAATGCTTAAATCATAGAGAATAACATCTGGAAAGATGTTACACAAGACCTGAAGAATGCCAAGTACAGACTTCTCAAGATTGAGAGAGTACAGATGCAATGTCCTGATATCATGTGACAAAATCTTCTTGCACATTTCAGAAGAAATGTGAATCTTCTCAAGAATGAATTCCATATGCTCGAACTGCTTCTTCATTGTCCTTAATTGGCTCAAGTGCGGCTTTGATCTCCGCTGGCACCTGTGTCACCCTTCCATATTATCTTTCACCCTGTAGCAAAAGGTCATGACTCCTGCTGCATAGATGACCATGTCTAGCTTGATGAAAGTGCTGTGTGGTGAAATGTCAAACTCATAAAACACCTTTATGAATGACATCAAAAAATGAATCTGTCCTATTCAATCAATGTTCAACCACTTACATATCAGAACTACTGGATAGGATTTTGATGAAAAGTGAGTGAACAGGGCAAGTAGCACTAGGCAGGGACTGAAAACATGTGACACAAGTGTATACCTCTGTTTTGCAAAGTCCTGTCATGCGCAGAAATCCTTTGTAACTCTGGATGGGCATAATACCAGGAACAATCGGGCACTTGATGCCAATTTCACGACAGTCACTCACAAACTTGAGGAAGATATCTTTGTCATAGAAGAGCTGGGTGATAATTACCTCTCCACCACCATCCACCTGCAACGAGACATTACATCCCTTGAAACCTGCAACCTGGCCATTAATAGGGAAAACAAAAGAGCAGACTGGTGCATTCTGACCAGCTTCTCAGAATCAGAATACACCAAGTGGCAGACCTTGAACATAAACACATTGACCTGGTTATCTTCTCTTCATGTATCTGAGAGCCCAACAAAGGGTCATCTACATGGCTTCAAGTCTTCTATTCACAGAGACTTTGAAGCTCGAATTAAAAGACTCAAAACCAAGGTACAGCATGGTGTGATTTGTAGATGATTCTAGTGTCCAGCAAATGGATGTACAAAAGTGAATTTTCTCTGGATCTGACAAGAGAAATCTCACTAACAAATACCAACCTTCTCTTTCAAGTAAGCAAGATCTTTTTTGTAGGCCTCCTCTGTTGCTCCTGACTCAGAAGTAATCACCTCTGGATGGGCCTCTGCAAGCAAAATGGTCACACAACTCAGCCATTAATCAAGTGATCATGACACAAACTTGTTGCAAATTCTGTGAAACTATTCTGGATTGAGGTCATCCTTGCTGACTGATTAAAGAGACACATAGGACCAACTCAAATCCCCAAAATCAGACTAATAGTCTGTAAACATACCCATTCATTACCCATTACTTGCAGAAAACAAAAAGCTCAGTTCTAACCCTCTGCTGCCAAGGAATTAGTGCTTCATAGCATGGGTATCCGATCCTTCCTCCATGAGTAGATTTAACATACTGCTGTTGTATAACAGCCACAACAACTGAAACAACCACTCCAGAAAACGTGTTTACCTTTCAGAAGTAGAAAGGACAAGCAGAGTGCCAGCAGAGGATCACATACCTGGGTACCCAGCAACAGTGATCCCAAAGTAGTCCCCATATTTAGCTTTGATGTGCCTCACCTGTAACAAAACAGATGTATCGATCCCAAATCCCAGGTGCTTTGTTGCACAATATTCAAAATAACGATAGAAATCTGCAACCCAATTTTGCACATTCACATATCTATGCGAAAACTGGGGAAGGTTCACCTCAACAATTGCAGCTCTGCACATCAACTTTGGAATTGTCTCATGAGCCCATCCATGGCCAACTAAACAGCATAGCGTACACACAGATCTAATCTTTTGTTCATGGGATGAAGAAAAGTAGTGAAAGATTGAAGATAAGCCTTGAAACCAACTAAAGTGAACATTCACCAGATCCAGTGCACAAGAGAAGCCACCCTCAACAGTCACGAACGTGTCCTGGCCATGAGGAGGATCACCTTGCAGTGCAAGGATGTTTTGAATGCCATTGGTCTTCACTGTGTCCAAGGCATCATCAAGCTTCTCAATGGGCATGTTTGTGCAGGTCAGATGCATCATGGTCTCGACACAGATCTGTTACACGAATAGTACTTTTAGTCCAATTTGCCATTTGTTGACACAATTCACAAACTTGGGAAACAAAGATCCTATACTCTTAAACAAAAGGAAGCAATAACAATAGTCTGCCTTGCAAAAGAGGTGTATTGGATCAACAGAAGAAATCTGTTCAAGCAACATCAGAAGACAAATCTGACAGCAGGAGTATCTTCTACCTAAACCCTAAACCTAAACTGGATTTTCAACCAGTAAAAGTTCAAGGTAAGAAGGAATATCGATCTGCATTCTCAGACCAAGAGTGAGTGCCAAATTGATGAGGAAAACACATTCATAGGATGCCAGGTTCGCTTGTGTTCTTGACACTGGCTGCAAAGTGTGCAATGTACCTCAAAAGGAGCTACATGAGAACAGAATTGAGGGTGAAAGAACATCTGAACCCATGCGAGCAAGATTTCCAATAAACAGCAGAATCAATGTTCACCAGGAAGGATCACACATCACATCATGGACTCCAATACCATAATAGGTAGGGACCATGAGAAAAATTCCAAGACTTCAAAAAGCCAAAGGAAGATAGAAAATTCATTTGATTGTGAAGCCCACCACAGAAGAAGAAGATACAAACAACACCAGATTTCAAACTGAAGGAAGAAGCAAATTCAGATTTCAAACTCAAGAGATTGGTTTGAAGATTCTGGTTTGTATTTTCTTACCATATTCTGCATTGTGTTTGCAATGTCAAGCGTGAGAGCGGAAGTGGCGTCACCAGCTCCCCATGTGATGTCACAGAAGGCGGGCTGGTGGACTACCATACGATCCATTCTATCATACAGATTCTCGATGCCTTCCTCGGTCCTGGGAGGGAAGAATTCGAAAGAGAAAACCACACCGTTGTGGTTAGCCAGGCCATTGTTGATCTTGTCAATAACCTTCATGCTTTGCCGCTGCTGCTGCTGCCGCCGATCTCCCCTTCCTTCCTGAATTCGCCTTTCAGATTTCTGCCTTAAAAAAGTCGCACCAAATGTAGTCAGACACTTTTTCTACTGCCGCAATGGGAGCAGAATAACTGCAAATTCCTACAAATAACTGCATACTCCTACAGTTTCCAGCACGTTAATAAGGAGAAAGGGCTCACAAAGCAAGCCATTGCAACACAAAAACGAGAAAGCGAGAAAAGATCTCCACCAACAAAACCCCCCCACCGAAAATAAAAACAAAAACCAAAAAAAAAACACACACACACACACACACACATATCAGTCTTGATTTTGAATTCCCACTGTCTTTTGGACGAGCGTGGCAATTGGGAGGGAGAAGGAGAGGAGGAAGTGCACCACCTCCGAAGAGAAGAGCGAAGGAGTGAGCAAAGGCACAGCGAAGTGCCCGTATGCGCCGAGGCTCGAGCACGAAGACGATGATGATATACGTATTTTTCTGAGTATCTTATCTCTATACGTACAAGTGAAGAACATCCAAATTTTTTTTTTAAAAAATACGTACACGCCCTACTATTTTCTCGAAAAATGTTCACGTTTCAAATTATCTGTTCATATTGGCATAACCCCCGATTAGGTAACTAATCATTGTATTGAATGTTTTTTTTTATTTTGGAGAAATTTCGCACTAATACAAAAACAACAAAATTCCTTGCCAATTGTACAAAGGGTTTTTTTTGTTGGGAAATTTGAGCAAAAGTCGCCATATTTTGAGGAAAAAAGGGCAGAAGTCGCCATAATTAGACACTGAGTTTGTGGAGGTTGCTAAAACAAACCCGGGATTCTAAAAAATTTCTACTTTCTTGTTTGACCTCTACCCAAATTTGGCCCATACCTCTTCTAAACAATTGCCACTCCACCACCTACTTAAACCCTGGATTGTATTGGAGTGCCAGGGGTTTTATTTTTTCAATTTTGTAATACCGAAACTATTTCAAAGTTTTCCAAAAAGATTGAAGAATTAGACAAATTTTCTCTTTTTTTCTTTAAAAAATTTCAAAACATTACCCTTTTTTTTGGGGTCGAAACAACAACCAAATTAATTGAAAATAAAATCACTGGATCATTGCTATAGACCAGATATCAAAGTAAATTTATTAGTAAAGAATCCTTTTATATTTCGGTGACCTACTAGATCCTGTTGAAGAAATCTGGCTACCTAATGGTTTTTGGAAAATTGAAATGTGGAAAACTCAGGCCATTTTTTTCACAAACACCTAATTTTTCATTTTCATTTTCATTTGGGTGGGTACCCTTACAAAGCATAATCTTCCAAAGCTAAAAATAACTTTTTAGTGCCAAATTTAGTTCAAAAAAATTAACCCAAAAAATAAAATGAATCCAATTATTTTTTCTCTAACTTTTTGTTGTGCACTACAGGAACCTCAAATGTATTAGAATAAATAAAGTCACACACACAAATACATGCATACAACTGATGCACCTGAGAGCATCCTCCATCAACCCATTTCACACTTATTAATATGTTTTGCATTACAAAGTCTAATTACTGCGCTTGATTGAGCAAATAGAATGATTAGTCCAAGGGATTTGTTATCAGTAACCTCTTACCTTTTTCACTCCCAATTTTTATGTTTATTAGTGTGGCCTCTGCCGTTGGCCCAAGGGTTATCACATCCTCAACTGATTTTTCCTTCCAAAACTTGGTTTTTTGGAATTTATTTGAATTTTTAGTCACAAAAATCACTTAAAAATCAATATCTCCCACATTCTGAATCCATATCTTACCAAATAAATTCCATTAAATCCTGCTCATCAAGATCTTTCCAACAACACCAAAGACACATTCCAATTCCTTCGAAATTTTCAGCTATGATTTAATTTAATTTTCAGTGAAGAAATCATTCAATATTCAACAACTTTTACACTGCAAGTCCAAACTCATGAAACCAAGCCAATACACACCCCCCTCCTCCTCAAGAGCTTTCCAAAGAGACCACGAACACAATCCGAAGCATCCCAGTTGAGTGAATCTCATAAGTACAAACAAAACAAAACAAACAAACTACCTTCCTTCATAGATAGATAGTTGAGACTTGGAAAACAATAAGTAAGCTATAAAACCAAGTAAGCTATCTTAACCATGAGAAGTATTGTTCAAAGCTCAAATATTGGATATGGGTGGAGCTAATCTTACAAATTTTACAAAGTGCTTGGAAGGTGACAAATTTGAACTATGGTGAGTTTTTTTTAATGTTAGGGGAATAGCATGTCATATGGGCAGTTTTATTGTTCTCAAGCTTGCAAATGTGAATGATTGGGAACTTTGGCTATCACCCTTGTTGCCATCCCTTCAAATGACATACAACCCCAATACTCCTCAATGGATCAAACTAGTGTTGAGCAGTTATTTGATTTCTTTAATAATAAATAGCCTTTGGCTCCAATTTTTAAAATGATAGGTAGAAATTGAAGTACTTTTTGAAAGCCCCAAAAAACTAAACCCAGATATCAAAGAACCTTTTGGCTCAGGGATTTTGTTTTTGGTCAATTTTGTGAGGTTAAAAATTTGATGAATACTTTCCCCAAACTGAACAAATGTTGTTGAATTCACAATGAAAAAAATTGTCTCCCAATTTCTTTTGCAAAGGTTCAAAACATTTCTTTAAAAAATACTTTGGTTCCAGTTTTTTTTAATTAAAATAAACATTAAATTCCAATTTTCTGAAATCTTTCTAAAACAATCAAACCAAAGGTTCTTCAAACTCCTTAAAGAATTGGTGGTTTTAATGAAAGAATCAAAAAAGAATTAATAGTTTTATTGAAGGTTAATTAATTGAATTTTATTTTTTAAAGAAGCATGACCAGATATCAAAATCAATATTTTTATTATTGAAAAATGTGGTTTTATATCATAATTGACTCTTTGATTTCTGAGAATCATGATTATATATAATGTTTAAAAATTGCTTGTCAATATATATGTTGCCATTTACAATAATTATCCAACACTATATCAAACCCCAAAATTAACATAGAAATATCCCTTCAATATTTCTAAAACATAAATTCATCTTGTAAATGTTTATATCAATATTGCAACACTTCGGTAGCTCAACAAAAATTATATTATTTGCAAAAATGTTGAAATTTTCAAATTAAATGATTTTTTCAAATAATAAGATTTTGTGAAAAAAATTGATTTTTTTTTTAATATTCAATTTTTCAACATGGAAGCCGAAGGCTAAAAACACAAGGGCTAAGATGATGTTCAATATTTTTCACAACAAAAATGACTTGTTAGAATGATCACCTATGAACAAATAAAATGTCATGCTTCTACCTACATCACATATATCACACAAAATCATCAACAATGATTAAGGTTCTTACTACAACAAGACACAAATGGATAAATGAGACATTACAAAAAGTCATGGAAGCAATGAAAAGAAAGGTAATGACATTAAAGAAGGTGAATAATACACATTAAACACCACAACTTCCAAAGATGATTATGAGTTCACCTAACAAGATATTAAGGTGTTATCTTGAGCATCACATCAAAAGCTCAAAAATTGACCAAATAAAGGGTCCAAAGAGTTAGGATGCTAACAACGTGGCATGTTTTTACAAGGTTGCAACAACAAACATCATGAACATTTACATAATGAAATGAATAGTTGGGAAGGTTAAAACATAATGAAACATTATTAATAAGGTAACAATTAGCACTAGGAATGAAAACTTAGAACATAAGAACAACGCATGATGACCAATAACAACATGAAAGGTTAAGAGAACAAAGAGCAAAATGAAAGCCCAATGAGTAACCAAAAAAGATAATATTAACATAAAGTCAAGAGTACTAGGAATAACATGAAGACCGAAGCATGAAGAACAACACAAAGATTTGAAGATTAAAAGTAACATGAAGGTTAAGAGGATAAAATCAACATGAAAGCATAAGGGTAAGAACAACACAAAGGTTAAGAGGACATGAAGAGTAACATGAAGACTCAAGGGCTAGGACAACTTGAAAGCCACAAGGACAAGACCACAAATGTCATGAAGACCAAGAGTAGCATGAAGTAGGACAATTGAGAGCTACCTAAACATTTGAAAGCTAAGAGCAACACAAAAGTTAGGAGAACTATGAACAACATGAAGGCCAAGAAAACATGTCCAACACAAGGGCTCAAAAACCAAGATCTACACAAAAGGTAGGACAACCAAAGGAACAACATGAAAGCTTGAGGACAAAAAAATAGATAAAAACAACATGATGGCAAAGACAAGCCTCCACCACATTTAATACAACATAACACAATCATGACCAAAAATGCCAATATTGCTTGAAACAAAAAAATGCAACCCTAAACAACCACAAGGAGGACGTTGGTGCCAACCATGTCCATTAAAAATTTAAGTTTTTCAAAACATTTGTTCTCCCATAATTGTAAATGTAGAAACCTTTGATTTTAGATAGATCTAGAGCACACAAGCCATTTGGAAGATAACATTAAAAAAACAAAAAACAATTTTGCAAAACATGATAGGTGTTGTGCATGTTTGAGTATTGGATTGTTTGCTTGTAGGATGTAAGTTGCATGTTCATCAAGGTATTTAAAATTTTGGTGTGAATATTTTTCAAATTAAATTACCCCCTTATTTCTTTATGCCATATCTTGTTCATTTCTTGTCCATTTTGAGCAATCTAAATGATTATGGGTGTGCACACTAGACTTTTAAAGCTTCATTTAGCAAGGCTTTGTCCCTGTTTATTGAATCCTTATTATCATGTAGGGTAAAGCCCTAAGGTGGGGGGGGGGGGGGTTTCCAAAAAAAGGGGCCCGAAGGGCTTTACAGGGGGAAAAACCCAAAAAAAAAATTTTTTTTTTTTTAAATTTTTTTGCCCGGAAGTTAACCCTCTAGGTT